>Ga0209512_1000153_pt1 | contig 149267 bp, 124 predicted proteins | sample frozenSSSSmetaG_FD_184142 | JGI IMG/M metagenome (GOLD analysis project Ga0209512, IMG submission 184142) | Glacier valley bacterial and archeal communities from Borup Fiord, Nunavut, Canada, to study Microbial Dark Matter (Phase II) -... | ecosystem: Environmental > Aquatic > Freshwater > Ice...
GCAGTTTTTCGAAGATTTCGATTGGATTAGCTTCTCCGGAAGAAATTCTCGAAATGTCGAGTGGCGAGGTGTTGAAGCCTGAAACCATAAACTATCGAACTTACAAGCCCGAACGCGACGGTTTGTTCTGCGAACGTATCTTCGGTCCTGTTAAGGATTACGAATGTCATTGCGGTAAATACAAACGTATTCGCTACAAAGGCATTGTCTGCGATCGCTGCGGTGTAGAAGTAACGGAAAAAAAGGTACGTCGTGAACGTATGGGACACATCCAACTGGTTGTTCCTGTAGCTCATATCTGGTACTTTCGTTCTCTTCCCAATAAAATCGGTTATTTGTTGGGTCTTCCCACCAAAAAACTGGATTCAATCATCTATTACGAACGCTATGTAGTGATTCAACCGGGTGTTAAGGAAGAAGACGGTATCAAGAAGGACGATCTCCTCTCCGAGGAAGAATATCTGGACATACTGGATACTCTGCCACGCGAAAATCAGGCGTTGGAAGATTCCGATCCCAACAAGTTTATCGCCAAAATGGGTGCAGATGCCATTCATGACTTGTTGGAAAGAATTGACCTGGATGAACTTTCATTTGACTTGAGACACCGTGCCAGCACGGATGGTTCCATGCAACGTAAGACTGAAGCACTCAAACGTCTTCAGGTTGTTGAATCGTTCCGTCTGTCAAAAGGTAGAAACAAGCCCGAATGGATGATTATCAAGATCGTTCCGGTTATCCCACCCGAATTACGTCCTTTGGTTCCATTGGACGGTGGTCGTTTCGCAACCTCCGACTTGAATGACCTCTATCGTCGTGTTATTATCCGTAACAACCGTCTGAAGAGATTGATCGAGATCAAAGCTCCTGAAGTAATTTTACGTAATGAAAAACGTATGTTGCAGGAAGCTGTTGACTCCTTATTTGACAATTCACGCAAATCAAGTGCTGTTAAAACGGATGCAAACCGTCCTTTGAAATCGCTTTCAGATTCTTTGAAAGGGAAGCAAGGTCGTTTCCGTCAGAACTTACTTGGTAAACGTGTTGACTATTCGGCCCGTTCGGTTATCGTCGTTGGTCCGGAATTAAAAATGCATGAATGTGGTCTTCCTAAGGATATGGCCGCTGAATTATACAAACCGTTTGTTATCCGTAAATTGATTGAACGCGGTATCGTAAAAACGGTAAAGTCTGCCAAAAAGATTGTGGATCGTAAAGATCCTGTTGTTTGGGATATTCTTGAATATGTCATGAAAGGTCACCCTGTATTGCTCAACCGTGCTCCAACATTGCACCGTTTAGGTATCCAGGCTTTCCAACCCAAACTGATCGAAGGTAAGGCTATTCAATTACACCCACTGGCATGTACAGCGTTCAATGCTGACTTTGACGGTGACCAGATGGCTGTCCATCTTCCCCTGGGAAATGAAGCAGTTCTGGAAGCTCAAATGTTGATGCTGGCTTCTCACAATATCCTGAACCCTGCCAATGGTGCACCTATTACGGTTCCATCACAGGACATGGTTCTTGGTTTGTACTACATCACAAAACTCCGTGTCGGAGCTATGGGTGAAGGATTGGTATTTTACTCTCCGGAAGAAGCTAATATCGCTTACAATGAAGGTAAAGTAACACTTCATGCCAAGATCAAGGTACGTACCAAAGATCTCGATGAAAACGGTGTTATTGCAGACACCATGATTGACACATCTGTTGGTCGTATCATGGTCAATGAAGTTGTACCTGAAAACGTTGGCTTTATCAATGAAGTTTTGACCAAGAAGTCTTTGCGTGATATTATTGGTAAAGTGATAGCAGCCTGTGGTGTTGCCCGTACTGCTCAATTCCTGGATGATATCAAGGACATGGGTTACTACATGGCATTCAAGGGCGGTTTGTCCTTTAACCTGGGTGACGTATTGATTCCTGTTGAAAAAGAAGCTTTGGTAAAAGAAGGTTATGATGAAGTTGATTCCATCATGGCTGAATATTCTATGGGTGCTATCACCAACAACGAACGTTACAATAAAGTAATCGACGTTTGGGGTGGTGTCAACGCCAAGCTTTCCAATATTTTGATGAAACAACTGGCAGAAGACAACCAAGGTTTCAACTCTGTATACATGATGTTGGATTCTGGTGCCCGTGGTTCCAAGGAACAGATTCGTCAGCTGTCCGGTATGCGTGGTTTGATGGCTAAGCCTCAGAAATCCGGTGCTGAAGGTGGTCAGGTCATCGAGAACCCTATTCTTTCCAACTTTAAGGAAGGTCTATCCGTTCTTGAGTACTTCATCTCTACTCACGGTGCTCGTAAGGGTTTGGCCGATACGGCTTTGAAGACTGCAGATGCAGGATATCTGACGCGTCGTCTGGTCGATGTTTCACACGATGTGATCATCAACGAAGAGGATTGCGGTACCTTGCGTGGTCTGATCGCTACTGAAATCAAGAAAGTCGCTTCCTTGTATGAACGCATCCTGGGTCGTGTTTCTGTACACGATGTCTATCACCCGTTGACCAATGAACTTTTGGTTACCTCAGGTGAAGAGATTACAGAAAACATTGCTACCATTATTGAAGCGTCACCAATTGAACGCGTTGAAATACGTTCCGTACTGACTTGCGAATCCAAGAAAGGTGTTTGTGCCAAATGTTATGGCCGCAATCTGGCAACTGGAATGATGGTTCAGAAAGGTGAAGCTGTAGGCGTTATTGCTGCACAGTCCATCGGTGAACCAGGAACACAGTTGACATTGCGTACGTTCCACGTCGGTGGTGTTGCGGGTAATGTGAAAGCCGATTCCTCCATCATCGCACAGAATGACGCCATAATTGAAATCGATGAGTTACGTACAGTAACTAATGCAGATAGTACAGGTAAAGAAACTGAAATCGTTGTTGGCCGTTACGGTGAGCTTCGTTTGATTGAACCTGTCACCAAGGTGATCTTACTGACACAAAACATACCTTATGGATCCAAACTTTTCTTCGCTCCCGGAGATAAAGTGAAGAAAGGCAATATGATTTGTGAATGGGATCCATACAATGCAACCATCATTTCCGAACAGTCCGGTAAGCTGGAATTCGATTCGATTGAAGAAGGTATAACCTATCAATCGTATACGGATGACACGACCAAGATGAGGGAAAAGATCATCATTGAACCTAAAGACCGTACACGTGTACCTTCTATCCACATTTTGGATGAAAGCGGAGAACGTTTGCGTACCTATAACTTACCTGCCGGTGCTCACTTACTCAAAGAGGGTGGTGAACATATCGCAGCTGGTGAAATTTTGGTGAAGATTCCACGTGCCGTTGCAAAGGCAGGTGATATTACCGGGGGTCTTCCCCGTGTTACCGAGCTATTTGAAGCACGTAATCCATCCAATCCAGCAGTTGTTTCAGAAATCGACGGTGAAATTATCGAATTTGGACGTGTTAAACGTGGTAACCGTGAAATTGTAATCCAATCCAAAACTGGTGAGGTTAAGAAATACATGGTTCCATTGTCCAAGCAAGTTCTGGTTCAGGTAAATGACTTTGTTCGTGCAGGTACACCTCTTTCCGATGGTGTTATTACTCCAGCTGACATTTTGGCCATCAAGGGGCCTACAGCTGTTCAGGAATACATTGTGAATGAAGTACAGGATGTATACCGCTTACAAGGTGTTAAGATCAATGATAAGCACTATGAGGTTATTGTACGTCAGATGATGCGTAAAGTTGAAATCGTGGATGCTGGTGATACCCGCTTCCTGGAACAACAACTCATCGACAAAAATGATTTCATGGAAGAAAACGACCGTATCTGGGGCAAGAAAGTTGTTCTCGAAGGTGGTGACTCCAACAACCTCAAAGCAGGTATGATTGTAACAGCCCGCAAGTTGCGCGATGAAAATTCCTCTCTGAAACGTAGAGACCTTAAATTGGTTGAAACAAGAGATGCCATTCCTGCAACTTCCAACCAGATTCTTCAGGGTATTACCCGCGCTGCATTGCAGATCAACAGCTTCATGTCGGCTGCTTCCTTCCAGGAAACGACCAAGGTGTTGAACGAGGCTGCAATTCAAGGCAAAGTAGACCGTTTAGAAGGTTTGAAGGAAAATGTGATCTGTGGTCACTTAATTCCTGCCGGTACTGGTCAGCGTGAATTTGATAAACTGATTGTTGGCTCTAAAGAAGACTTTGATCGTCTGAATGCATCGAAAAAAACGGTGCTGGATTATGAAGAAGCTGTAGAAGAGGCATAGTCCCATCTTATTTCATACTAGTAAATTAATAAAGGTTACCCTAAGGGTAGCCTTTATTGTTTTATAAGAAAAAACAGTTACTTTGCAAAACTTAACAATACACCATGAAGAAAATAGTATACGCATTCTTTTCAATGCTTTCAACCGTTATTTTGTTAAGTCTCTTTGCCTTTTCAATCGGTTATGCTACTTTTTTTGAAAATGAGAAAGGCACTGAACTTGCAAAAGCAATGATTTACAATGCAAAATGGTTTGAATGCCTTTTAGTCCTTTTGGTAACCAATTTGATTGGTAGTATTTTTCGTTATAAACTTGTCGATAAACACAAATGGAGTATCCTCCTTTTCCACCTGGCCTTTATTTGCATGATCGCAGGTGCAGCCGTTACGCGATACACCGGTTTTGAGGGATTTATGCATATCCGTCAAGGTGAAAGCAGCAACGAGATTACTTCTGACAAGACGTCAGTGACCATTACCCTTGAAAATAGTGGATATAAAATAGAGCAATCTACCAATGTGGTGTTTTCTTCCAACAGTAAAAATCATTTCTCGGAGTCTGCTTCGATAGCAGGAAAAAAAATAACTGTAAATCAAATGCAGTATTTACCCCATTCAATTGAAACGATTGTGCCTGATGAAGAGGGTGGACCTGCAATATCTTTGCTCGTTATGGACGGAACAAACCGGGTATCAGAGTTTATTCTGATGTCTGGGGAAACGACAAACATAGAGGCTTTTACTTTTGGTTTTATGTCAATGAAAGACTCGGTAGACCTTCTTTTTACGATGAAAGACAAGGAGCTGTTTTTTCAATCAACCTTTCCATTGATGAAAAGTAGCATGACGGAGCAAACGAATTCCTCCATTCAATCCGGGGTACTCAATCTTGCCGAACGAAAGATCATTTATAGATCAGCAAACTTTCTTTTTGTGTTGAAATCCTTTTTGCCTAAAGCTAAGAAAAACCTGATACAGGCGACACAAAACGGTATGGGCACAACTACTGTGGGAAATGCAGGTAAAAATGCCATTACTTTTAGTGTCTCAGATGGCATTACGACTAAGCTGATCCATATTTTGGAAAGTGAAAATGAATCTTCAATGCCTGCTGTTTGTTATTTGAATGATACCAAGGTCTCTTTGTCCTATGGTAAATCACCCCATAAACTGCCTTTTAGCATAAAACTTCGCAAATTTGAAGTTGAAAGATATCCAGGATCAAACAGCCCATCTTCATTTGCAAGTGAAATAACACTTACGGATAATGAAAGACAAACCATAACCCCATTTCGGATTTATATGAATAATATTTTAAAGTATAGGGGGTATCGGTTTTTTCAGGCTTCTTATGATCGGGATGAAATGGGGACCGTTTTATCTGTCAGCCATGATTTTGGAGGTACATTCATCTCTTATTCAGGTTACTTGTTGATGCTTATTGGCATGTTACTTACTTTATTCAATAAAAAGAGTCGGTTTAGAACATTGATGAAACTGAGTAAAGACCTTCAAATAAAAAGAAAGACTGCAAAGGTTCTTCTTTTACCTTTCTTATTGTTTCTGTCTATGGGCTTGCAGGCCTCTGATTTACAAAGTTCAAAAAAAGAACATATCAGGAAGCTCAGTGCATTGCTCATTCAGGATGAGGTTCAGGGAAGAATTGAACCATTAAATACATATGCTTCTGATTTGTTCAGGAAAATATCAAAAATGACATCCTACGGTGAAATGTCGCCTACTGAAGTCTTATTGGGCATGTGTACTGCTCCTGAACATTGGAAGAATGAACCCATGATTAAAGTTGCCAATACTGCATTGGGCAAAGAATTAGGTGCGGTCAATGACTATGTCTCTTTCAATCAGTTATTTGATTTTGATAATGATGGTCAATACCGACTTTATGCCTTGGTTGAAAAAACCTATCAGAAGGAACAAACTGCTCGTAATAAATACGATAAGGAAATCATCAACGTAGATGAACGTGTCAATATCTGTTATCAGATTTTCACGGGTCAGATGCTGACTATTTTTCCTTTGGGACAGATGAATGGAAAATGGTATGCTGTCCCAACTGGTGAACCTGTTGTAAAAATAGCCCAATTGATGTTGAATTCTTATTTTGAAGCAGTAAACCAGGCTCAGGAATCCGGGAATTGGAATAAAGCCAATGAAGCCTTATTGATGATAAAAACGTATCAGCAAAATAATGGAGGTGAAATCCTGCCTTCAGAAGGTAAAATCAATCTGGAGATTCTCTACAATAATTTGAACTTATTTGGGAGACTGGCCATTCTTTATGTCCTGATGGGGGTCCTGCTTTTAATCCTTCATATAATAAACATCTTTAATTACCATGCAAAATTGGATTCGTCCTTATGGAAAAGCACCTATTTTTTCAGTTTTGTTTTTGTGATTTATACTGCAGGTATATTTTTGAGATGGTATATATCTGGTCACGCTCCCTGGAGTAATGGATATGAGACCATAGTTTTTGTTGGATGGGCTGCAGGGCTGTCAGGGCTGCTGTTTGTGAGGCGATCTCCAGTCACCTTGGCAATCACTTCTCTTTTATCGGCAATTGCGCTCTTTGTGGCTGGAATGAGCTGGATGAACCCGGAAATCACAAACCTTGTTCCAGTTCTCAAATCCTATTGGTTGGTTCTCCATGTAGCCGTTATCACTTCCAGCTATGGCTTTTTTGCTATGTCTGCTTTGATGGGCTTGCTTAATCTGGCTCTACTGATTTCACGAACCAAGAAGAACGTGATGAAACTCAATGAAAGTATCCAGGAATTCAGTTACATCATTGAAATGGCATTATATATAGGGTTGCTTATGCTTACAGTTGGTACTTTTCTTGGTGCTGTTTGGGCCAATGAGTCCTGGGGGAGGTATTGGGGCTGGGATCCGAAAGAAACATGGGCTTTGGTGAGTATTTTGGTTTATGCTGTCATTTTACACTTGAGAAAAGTTCCGGGTCTGAATAATCAGTTGGTTTTAAGTATATTGTCCCTGTTGAGTTTCAGTACGGTTATTATGACTTTTTTTGGCGTCAACTATTATCTTTCTGGAATGCACTCCTATGCGCAAGGGACTCCTCCTCCTGTACCAGTCATCTTGTATTTTGTACTAGCTGGAATTTTTTTAGTAGTTGCTATAGCTGTTTTCTCTGATAGGAAAGTGAAAAAGTGGAAAGTAATTGATCAAAAGCATTAACTTTATAAACAGAGTCTTAAGCAATAAAGCTGTCATTCAACTATACGTAAAATGAATTCTTTTGTACATAAAATGATTCTTTTTTTCCTGACCATGATAGTCGTAACCATTGCATTTGTCATTGGAGATTATGGCTATAGCTATTATCAATTGCCTGTTGAAGACCGATTTTTTCACGACATGTATCAACTGCTTAAACCCAGTGGCTTTTGGGGACATGGCTTTGGTGTGATCGGTGCTTCATTTATTCTGATCGGTCTGTTTTCTTACATGGCCAGAAAAAGGTTGAAGATTTTTTCAAGGTGGGGACTTTTAAAACATTGGCTTGAATTTCACATTTTTATGTGTATAATGGGTCCAGTTTTGGTTTTATATCATACCTCCTTTAAGTTTGGAGGTATCGTTGCCATTTGCTTCTGGAGCATGTTTCTGGTCGTTTTAAGTGGGGTAATAGGCCGGTTTCTTTATCTAAGGATACCCAGAACTATTGAGGGACGTGAACTGAGTTTGCAGGAGGTTAAAGAGATGAGCAACGATCTGGATGCAGTACTTAAAAACAAGTATAATCTTTCGGATTCCGTGATTTTTTCCTCCTTCAGGAATAGAAAAAGAATACTTCGGGAAAAAGGTTTGTCTAAGGATGAATACAGGAAAGTGAGAGCGATCATTCGATCTGAGCTTTTTCTGACCAGACGGATTATAAATCTTGAAAGGATGCAAAACCTTTTTAAGTACTGGCATGTTGTACATTTACCTTTTGCATTGATCATGTTGATCACACTGGTCATACACGTGGCAGTTGCCATTACATTTGGTTATAGGTGGATTTTTTAATGAAGCGGGTATGATTTTGGAAGAAATTTTGATTTATGGCACTGTTTTTATAATCTGTGCTTTGGTATTTTTGATTTATTTTCTAAAACTGAAGCGTGAAGAAAAGAAATCAGCGGCAAAAATCAGGATTGCACATTCAGAAGGTACGTATGAGCCGGTTTCTTTACATCCGGTAGTGGATATCAACCGATGTATAAAGAGCGGAGCTTGTATTGAAGCTTGCCCGGAAAAGGATGTTTTAGGCATTCGAAATGGGAAAGCATACCCGATCAATGCCTCCCATTGTATTGGACACGGTGCTTGCGTGCGTGCATGTCCTGTTGAAGCTATTTCTTTGTGTATTGGAACCGCTAAACGGGGAGTCGATCTGCCCGATGTCAATCAGAATTTTGAGACTAATGTCTCCGGTCTTTTCATTGCAGGAGAATTGGGTGGAATGGGTTTGATAAAGAATGCTGTCACTCAAGGGCGTGAAGCGGTAGAGAATATTGCCAAAAGCATTAAAAAAAATACAGATTCAACGTACGACCTGATTGTGGTAGGTGCAGGGCCGGCTGGCATCGCAGCTACATTGACCGCGAAAAAGTTGGGTTTGAAGTGTCTGACCTTGGAGCAAGATACATTGGGGGGAGCCGTTTTTACTTATCCCCGATCAAAAATTGTAATGACCTCTCCAATGGATTTGCCACTGTATGGAAAAGTAAAACTATACGAGACAAGCAAAAAAGATTTACTCGATTTGTGGAATACCGTTTTGTCAAAAAATACAATTAGAATTAAAGAAAATTCAAAAGTTGAAGCAATAACCCCAATAAAGGATTCATTTCTGGTAGAGACCATTCAAGGAGAGACTTTTACGGCTGAAAAAATAGTATTGGCAATTGGACGTCGGGGAACGCCTACTAAACTTTTAGTTCCTGGTGAGATGTCCGAAAAGGTAGCCTATCGATTGTTGGAACCAGAAATTATTGAAGGTAAAAAAATTGTTGTAGTTGGAGGTGGAGATTCTGCCATCGAGTCAGCTTTACTCCTGGCCGGCAAAAATAAAGTAACACTATCGTATAGAAACGATTCATTCAACAGAATCAAGCAAAGAAATGGAGTAAGCATTAAAGAAGCCATCGAAAAGGGTCTTCTTGATGTGAAATTCAATTCTAAACTCATTTCTATAGAATCTGGCATTGTTTCTTATAAGTACAATGATCAAGAGGAAATTCATCAGATTGAGAATGATTTGGTTTATATATTTGCCGGAGGTGAACTCCCGACTGCATTCTTAAAGAAAATGGGAATTCATATGACCACCAAATATGGTGAAGCTCTTTTTACACGTTAAATGATAGATTGACAATTAAATACCTGATGATCAAAAAGCACATTTTATACCTGATTGCCGCTCTTCTCTTTTTGGGATCTGAATTGTCCGCGCAGATTTCACCGGGAGATTTGTCTAAAGCGCATTCGAGTCTCGAAGGAGTGAGCAATTGCACTAAATGTCATGATTTGGGAAATAAGGTGACTCGTTCAAAATGTCTGGAATGCCATAAGGAAATCAGTTCTGAAATAAAAGCTAAAAAAGGCTATCATTCTACTTTAGAAGTAGGCAAAAAAGACTGCTTTACTTGCCACAATGAACATCACGGACTAAACTTTAAATTGATCCGATTTGACAAGACCAAATTTGACCATCGAAGAGTCGGTTTTGAATTGAAGGGTAAACATGTTCAGCTTGAGTGTAATGATTGCCATCAACCTTCGCACATTCAGGATGCAAATCGTAGAAAAAGAGCATCTACTTTTTTAGGATTAAACTCGTCATGCCTGAATTGTCACGTAGATCATCATAAAGGAACCATGTCATCCGACTGTGCATCCTGTCACGGTTTCAATTCATTTAAAGGTGCGCTGGGATTTAACCACAACAAAACAAAATTCCCACTTCTGGGACAGCATCAAAAGGTTGATTGTGCAAAATGTCATAAATCAGAAATAGTAGGTGGTAAAAGGATCCAGAAATTTAAGGGGCTTGCATTTGCAAACTGTACTGCTTGCCACAAGGATGTTCATGAAAACAAATTTGGACCCGATTGCAAACAATGTCATTCTGAAAATTCATTTCATTCCATAAAATCAAAAGGGGCTTTCAATCACGATATAACAGGTTATAAGTTGGAAGGGAAACATCAGCAGGTGGATTGTAAAGCCTGTCATAAGATCAGTTTAACGGCACCTTTAAAGCATGACCAGTGCAGCGATTGTCACACCGATTATCATAAAAAGGAATTTGCGAAGAACGGTGTTACGCCCGATTGCAGTGTTTGCCATACAACAAGAAGTTTCTCTGAAACCCAATATACGATTGAAAAGCACAATCAGTCAACGTTTCATCTGGAGGGTGCTCATTTGGCTACGCCTTGCTTTTCTTGTCATAAAACCGGAGAGCAGTGGCGGTTTAAAAATATCGGACAGCGTTGTGTCGATTGTCATCAAAATATACACAAAGGCTTTATTCCCGATGAATTTATGCCCAATCAAGATTGTCAGGCTTGTCATCAGGTAAGTTCATGGAAAAATAGTAACTTTGATCATACCAGGACCGACTTTAAACTGGAGGGTGCTCATGAAAAAGAAAAATGCTCGGCTTGCCATTACCGGAAAGATGCACAAGGTAAACCCAGTCAGAAGTTTGCCGGTACGAAGGGCCATTGTTCTTCCTGTCACCAGGATTCACATGCCGGTCAATTTCAGGTGAATGGCGAAACGGATTGTGCCCAGTGTCATGGTGTAACTAATTGGACGGACACTAAATTTGATCACAATACTTCCAGATTCAAGCTGGAAGGGGCTCATGCTTCTGTGAAATGTACAGCATGTCATAAAGAAGTAACAACATCAGAAGGAACATTTGTGAGGTATAAATTTGAAAGCATCGAATGCTCAAACTGTCATCATTGATATTGTTCTTATGCATTGCATCGATGGTGCTGGCGCAGTCCCCTCACGGGCCTGAATTCAGCATTGAATGCAATGTGTGTCATACCCCTGACAACTGGAAAGTAAAAGCAACACAGTCAAGATTCAATCACAATAAAACGGAATTTCCTTTAACCGGAATGCATCAATCAGTTGATTGCAAAAGCTGTCATGTTGATCTGGAATTCTCAAAGGTGAATTCGGATTGTTCTTCATGTCATGCAGATGTTCATCAACAAACCGTTGGAATAGATTGCGAAAGATGTCATACGACCAATACATGGTTGGTGAAAAATACAACACAGATTCATCAACAGAGTCGTTTCCCATTGGTTGGTCAACATGCTTTAGTCGATTGTTACAGTTGTCATCGTTCTCACTCTCAACTTCGATTTGAGACCATGGGTATAGAATGCATCGATTGTCACCGGGAGCAATATCAATCTGCCCCCAACCATGTGAGTGGTAATTATTCCCGGGAATGTCTGGATTGCCATACCATAAACAGTAAAGTATGGACATCGACCGTCGGTATTAGTCACGATTTCTTTCCGCTGACACAGGGACATGCAAAAATGGAATGTGCTCAATGTCATGGTGTTGTCCACAAAAAGGTATCACCCGATTGCAACGGTTGTCATCAAAAAGATTATCTGGCAACGACCAACCCCAGTCACGCCAAAGCAAATTTTTCTACACAATGTACCAATTGCCATTCAACGATTCAGGGTTGGAAACCGGCCAGTTTTGACCACAATACATCAACCAGTTTTCCATTAACAGGTGGTCATGTCGGTGTCGATTGCATCAGCTGCCATGCGAATGGTTTTGCCGGTACGCCTGCCACGTGTGTGAGTTGCCACCTGAAGGATTACAATGCGACGACCAATCCTGCGCATGCTGCAGCGAATTTCTCCAAGGAATGCATCAGTTGCCACACGGAGACTGTCTGGAAGCCAAGCACCTTCAATCACAACACTTCAACGAGTTTTCCATTAACAGGTGGCCACATCGGTGTCGATTGCATCAGCTGCCATGCAACTGGTTATGCCGGTACACCAACCACGTGTGTGAGTTGTCACCTGAAGGATTACAATGCGACGACCAATCCTGCGCATGCATCTGCAAAATTTTCAACCGATTGCCTTTCCTGCCACAATCAAACAGCATGGATACCTTCCACTTTCAACCATGATGCCCAGTATTTTCGGATATACAGTGGAAGGCATCGAGAGCAATGGGCTACATGTGACCAATGCCATACGAATGCGACTAATTTTGCTGTATTTTCCTGTCTAACCTGTCACGAACATAATAAGTCTGAAACGGATTCACACCATAGGGAAGTAGAGGGTTATATTTATAATAGTACCAATTGTATGGCCTGTCATTCAGGAGTTTAGAAATGTTTTTATGTGAATGCCCATTTAAAATAAATATGCGCCAACTAATTAATTTCACATTCTTTTTACTGATTTCAACTTTGACTTTTTCGCAATCGCCGCATGGAAAAGAATTTAAGCTGGACTGTGCCCAATGTCACAATGAAAATGGTTGGTCAGTGAAGCTGGAGAAAATAAAGTTTAACCACACTAAAACCAAATTTCCATTGGTGGGACAACATCAATCGGTTGATTGCAGGGAATGTCATACCGATCTGGAATTTGCGAAAGCAAAAACAGATTGTTCGTCTTGTCACGCAGATGTACATCAACAAACAGTGGGAAGGGATTGTGGACGATGTCATACGACCAATTCGTGGTTGGTGACCAACATAAAACAAATCCATCAACAATCCGGTTTTGCTTTAGTCGGCACCCATGCTTCAGTTGATTGCAACAGTTGCCACAAGTCTGCATCGCAGCAACGATACGATAAGATGGATGCCGATTGTTACACTTGTCACAAAGCCCGGTACGATGCAACCACAAAACCAAACCACAGGGAACTTGGTTTTTCAACAGATTGCTTTAGATGTCACAATATGGTCGGTCGGGATTGGACTGTAAGTGGCAAGGGTTTTGAACATGGCTTTTTACCTTTGGTGGGAGCACACGCCATTGATTGTTCCAATTGTCACGATGATTTGACCTTTAAGACAAATCCTTCCCCTGACTGTAAGGCATGCCACTCGTCTGCATATGACCAGGCGCAAACTGTTATTCCTGCCCATACAACCATGATAGCTAAATTCAATTGCAACGACTGCCATTCGCCCAATACTTGGAATAGTGTGAAATTCAAGCAACACGATAGTTGGTTTGGTATCTATTCAGGAAATCACAAGGGAGAGTGGAGTAAATGTACAGATTGCCATAACAACGATGCAAGCTATAAAGCCAATTGTAAGAAATGTCATGATTAAAAAATAGAATAGCATGAAATGTTTCATAGCCACCATATGTTTTCTGGCACTGGCTTTTAATGTATCAAGTCAGGTAACACCGAATCATTCAGAAGGAATTGTTTCCTATGTGAGTTCTCAGCATGTGTATGTAAAATTTGCCAGTACGGAGAATATTCAGGTAGGAGATACGCTATTCCTCACAGAGGGTAATGGCTTGATTCCGGTGTTGAAAGTGGATCAACTGTCTACGATCTCATGTGTTGGAACCATTATTGGAAATAGAACCCTGGCTGTTTCGACCAGGTTGGTATTTGTTCATCATGCAGAGGTTATGCCAGGCGCCATGGAAATTGTTGACCACAAAACACCTACACCCGTTTCTGTCAACGATCAGGCGATTCAGATTTCAGCCCAAAAAAAATCCGAAAAATGGAGATCTGGAATTGACGGACGAGTTTCCCTTTCATCCTATTCAAACTTATCAACTGATAAAACCGATCAACGATTCAGGTATAATGTCTCTCTGAATGCTCAGCATATCTACAATTCCAGTTTTTCGGGAGAAAGCTATATTTCTTTTTCTCACAAAAAGGACCAATGGGACGATATAAGCAAAAATGTATTTTCGGCTCTCAAAATATACACGTTGGCGGTTAAATACGATATTGATTCAACTTCCAATATTTGGTTTGGAAGAAGAATCAATGTGAATATGGCCAATGTTGGAGCGGTGGACGGTCTTCAGTATGAAAAAAAGATTCGGCATCTTACTTTTGGTGCTGTGGCTGGTTCGCGTCCCAATTATTCAGATTACAGCTTTAATCCTGATTTAATGCAATATGGCGCTTTTATCGGGCATAATTTCGAAAATAAAAATGGGTCGATGCAGACTTCAGCCGCTTTTTTCAACCAGATGAATCGGTTTAACACAGATCGTAGATTTGTTTATTTACAACACAACAATTCATTGGCAAAGAACCTAAACCTTTTTTGCTCGTTTGAAATAGATCTATACACCATGAAAAACTTAAAGCCTGTCAGCACCGTTGATCTGACAAGTTCGTATATTTCTCTTGGCTATAGGCCCTTTAGAAAACTTTCTTTGCTTTTGTCGTACGATGCCCGAAAGAATATATACTATTATGAGACATTCAAGAATAGTATAGACAGTATATTGGATAAGGAAATGAGGCAGGGGATGCGTTTCCAATTCAACTATCGCCCTCTAAAATATGTCAGTTGGGGTGGCAATGCAGGATACAGGTTTCAGAAATCTGACCCAAAGCCTTCCATACATGCAAGTTCGTACATCAATTACAGTCAATTGCCGTTTATACATGTTTCAACGACAATCAATGCAACGAAGTTGAAAACGGCATACCTGGATGGTATGATGTATGGACTACAGTTTTCAAGAGATCTGATTTCTGGTAAACTTTCTGCAGAATTGGAAGGACGTTATGTCGATTATCAATTTTTGAATTCAGCTTCCACACTTCAGCAGAAAATTGGAGAATTCAGTCTGTACTGGCAAATTGCCAATAAAATGGCATTGTCTGTTGACTTTGAGGAAACATTTGAAAAAGGGACTAATTATTCAAGGATTTTTTTGAATCTGACTAAGCGGTTTTAAAATCCGATTGATCTTTGGATTCAGGCTTTTTTTAGAATCATTCTAAAGGTCGTTCCTTTTCCAATATCAGATGCTTTAACAAAGATCTTGCCATTGTGGTTTTCCTCAATAATGCGTTTTACCAAAGATAAACCCAAGCCCCAGCCATGTTTTTTGGTTGTATAACCTGGTTTGAAAACCGACTTGAAGTTTGACTTGGCGATACCCTTTCCAGTGTCGGTGACGTCGATGATCAAGTTTCTGCCTTCAGGTATTACTGTGATATCGATCTTACCGGTAGCATCCATGGCATCGATGGCATTTTTGCAAAGATTCTCGATGACCCATTCAAAAAGCGGGATATTGAGATAAACCCGAATATCCTGATCTGGTATATGTGTGGATAGGACGATTTTGCGGGAACTGCGGTTTCGCATATAGTTGACCGCATTTTCAAGAGCCGGTTTTATATCCTGAGCAGTTGGTTCCGGTTTTGATCCGATTTTTGAAAACCGTTCAGCAATGGTATGCAGCCTTTGAGTATCTTTTGAGATTTCAGTCAGCAGATTTTCGTCCACATTCTTCAGTTTCAACAACTCCACCCAGGCCATTAAGGAAGAGATTGGTGTGCCAAGCTGGTGTGCTGTCTCCTTGGAAAGGCCCACCCAGACACGGTCCTGTTCTGCCCGTTTGGAAGTGTTCAATGCATAGACCGTGACCACCAGAAAGATAAACATAACCAGTAGCTGGATGATGGGGAAGTAGGTCAGCTTACGCAACAACCTGGAATCATCGTAGTAGACATAGTTGGAGACCTCGTTATCCATCTTGATTACAATGACTTTCTTTTTGTGTACGATCTTCTCAGCCACACGCTTTAGTTCTGCTTTGTCATTCGGATCGGATAAATCCAGATTTTTGTTGTTGATGATTTCGCCATTTTCATCGGTCAGGACAGCAGGAATGTTGGTGTTGCCTTCAATGACCTTTAAAAGCAAGGTGATATCCATTTCTACCCCTTCAGCAGGTTCCGTAGCCATCAGACGAATGGCTTCCGCCCAGATTTCCATCTTTTTTTTCTCTTCATTGGCTAAATCCCGGGCCAAACGGTTGGAGAATAAAGTAGAAGCGATGGTTATGATGGCAGCACCTGCAAAGAAAGCGATGCGCATAAAAAAGGAATAGTCGGATTTTCGGACCATGGCTTAAAGTTCTAATACAGCTGAAACCGGACAATGGTCGGAATGCACAGCGTCACTATGGATGTTGGCGGCTTTTAGCCGGTCCCTAAGATTGTCGGTTATCAGATGGTAGTCAATACGCCAACCCATGTTTCTTTCCCTGGCAAAGGTTCGGTAGTTCCACCAGCTGTATTTCTCTGGACTCTGGTCAAAAACCCGGAACGTATCGGTAAAACCGCTTTCAATCATCTGGTCGAACCAGGAGCGTTCCTCAGGTAAGAATCCGGAAACGTTCTGATGGCGTTCCGGATGATTGATGTCTATGGCTTTGTGACATATGTTGAAGTCTCCACATACCAGGAGATTGGGACGCTCTTTTCGTAGCTCCTTCAGATAATCAAAAAAGTCCGCCAGAAATTCCATTTTAAAGGCCTGTCTTTCACCCCCTGTGGTCCCGGAGGGCATGTAGACGCAAATAAGGCTGAAGTCTCCGAAATCGGCGCGCAAAACACGCCCTTCGCTGTCGTACTTGTGATTGTTCATCCCAAGGATCACTCTGTCAGGCTCTTTTTTTGAAAGGATAGCCACACCGCTGTAGCCCTTTTTCTGAGCAGAATGATAATAACAATGAGGATATCCGGCTTCCATGAATGTAAATGTATCTATCTGGTCGGGCTGTGCTTTTGTTTCCTGAAAACAGACAACATCAGCGTCTTCTTGCCTTAAATAATCTGCCAATCCTTTACTGATTGCAGAACGTACACCGTTTAGATTGTAGGATAGTAGTTTCATGGAGTTGGACTTTAAAGAATATTATGAGTCGACTTTTGAAAGAATTTCGATGCAAAGACAAATTCATTCAGTTTTTCGTTTTTGGCATGGAATAAATCGTCCTTGTTACCTTCCCATTCTTTTTCACCCTGATGGATAAAGACAATATTTTCTCCCATCGTTACGACAGAATTCATATCATGTGTATTGATGACAGTCGTCATTTCATATTCCTGCGTGATATCCATGATCAATTCATCGATCTTAATGGACGTCAGCGGATCCAAACCTGAATTTGGTTCATCACAAAACAGGTATTTTGGATTGAGCGTAATAGCCCTCGCAATGGCTGCTCTTTTTTGCATGCCACCGCTTATTTCCGAAGGGAATAAAGAGTAAGCCTCTTTTAAACCAACGCGGTCCAGGCAATATTTGGCACGTTTAACCTGATCGCCGGCACTCAGTTCAGAGAACATATGTAATGGAAACAAGACATTATCCTGAATGGTCATAGAATCAAACAGAGCCGAGCCTTGAAAAAGCATCCCCAATTCACTGCGTAAGCAGGTTCGTTCTTTTTTACCCATGGAGGCCAGGCTCCTGCTGTCATAGACGATATCACCAGAATCCGGCTCCATGAGGCCAATGACACATTTGAGCAAAACGGTCTTTCCGGAACCGCTCTGCCCGATAATCAGGTTCGTTTTTCCAGTCTCGAAAACAGTGCTGATTCCTTTAAGCACTTCCTTTCCGTCAAATGACTTACATATATCTTCGAGTTGAATCATGATAACAAAAGTTTGGTGAGGATAACATTGAACAACAGAATAAGAATACTGCTGTTTACGACGGCATTGGTACTGGCTTTACCGACATCAAGGGCACCACCGTAGGCATAATAACCAAAATAGGAGGATACAGTTGTAATGATTAAAGCAAAAATGACCGTTTTGATGATCGAATAATAGACATACCAGGGCACAAACCAGTATTGGATCCCGTAAATGTAGGTCGAAGGGGTTATCAGGTCAGTAAAAAGGCTGACGAAGTATCCGCCAAGCAATCCGCAGAACATACTGTAAATAACCAGGAAGGGGATGAAAAGGACAAAACCGGCAATTTTTGGTAAAATGATGAAGTTGGCAGAATTGACACCCATGATATCCATGGCGTCAATCTGTTCAGATATCCGCATTGTACCTATTTCCGACGCAATGTTTGACCCGACCTTACCGGCCAGAATCAGGCAAAGTATACTGGAACAGAACTCCAGCAACAAGGTATCCCTGGTCACAAGGCCTACCGTATAGTTGGGCAGGAGGGGATTCTCAATGTTCATTTGAGTTTGCATGGTCATCACAGCACCCATGAACAAGGATATGATCAATGTGATAGCCAGTGAATCCGCGCCGAGCTTCTCAATTTCTTTCCAGGTTTGTTTAAGAAAGAGTCTCCATTTCTGAGGAGCTGAAAATGTCTGATACATCAGTAAACTGTATCGTCCGACGTGTTGCACTATATTCATTGAATTTATTTTGTATTTGTTTCGAGTGATCCTGAGTTACTAAAAGCAGCTTGTGTTTCTGCCAAGGCTGCCCGCAACCTTTGTATCCATAATGCAAATATACTTTAATCCTTTTAACGCACGCGTTTTTTCCAAGTACTTTTAGTACTTTTGTGGCTCAAATCGAATATATACTGACACTATATGCCGGAACAGGAACTGGTGCTACGCACCGAGAATTTGGTAAAACGTTATCGTAATCGTACTGTAGTTGATCACGTATCGATAGAATTGCACCAAGGTGAGATCGTTGGACTGCTGGGACCAAATGGTGCTGGCAAGACCACCACTTTCTATATGACTACTGGTTTGGTCATTCCGAATGAAGGCAGGATATTTCTCGGTGAAACGGATATTACCGATTACCCCGTTTATAAACGTGCTCAGAGCGGTATTGGTTATCTGGCGCAGGAGGCCTCCGTTTTTCGTAAGATGACAGTGGAAGACAACATTCGCTCCGTACTGGAAATGACCAGGATGACACCGGCTGCACAAAAGATAAAGCTGGAAAGTCTGATTGAAGAATTCCACCTTGGAAAAGTCCGTAAGAATATTGGCGATCGTCTTTCAGGTGGTGAGCGCCGCCGTACTGAAATTGCCCGTTGCCTGGCAATCAGCCCTAAGTTTATCATGCTTGATGAACCTTTTGCAGGTGTCGACCCGATTGCCGTTGATGATATCCAGAAAATTGTTGCGAATCTGGTGACTAAAAACATCGGAATTCTCATCACCGACCACAATGTGCAGGAGACTCTCTCCATCACAGATAGGGCATATATGTTATTTGAAGGAAAGATCCAGTTCCAGGGTACTCCGGAAGAATTGGCTGCCAACGAGATTGTTCGACGCAAGTATCTGGGTGTCAACTTTGAACTGAAAAGAACAACGCACCGCCAATAGTTCTTGACGATGCGTTGCAAAAGTTTCTATCGGGGCAATCAATATTAAATATAATCGTCCCCCTTTTTCAATTGTGTGTCAATAACGAATTGACGAATTTCCTGCTCATCGTCTTTTTTACAAATCATCAGAACATTGCCTGACTCTGCAACGATGTACCCGTCCATTTTATGGAGAACGGCCAGTTTGCCTGCAGGTAAGGAAATCAGATTATCGTGGCTATCGTAGAGAATTGCGTCGCATTTAAGAACCCCATTCTGATTTTCATCCTTAGGTGATAATTCGTGCAAAGAGCCCCAGGTGCCCAGGTCAGACCAACCAAAATCAGCTTGCAAGACATAAATGTTGGTCGCTTTTTCCAAAATACCATAGTCAATAGAGATGTTTGGACAAGCCGGGAATATATGGTCTATGAATGCTTCTTCCTTGGGAGTATTGAAATAAGCCTGTCCACTGTTGAAGCGACTTGCTATATCAGGTAAAAGTTCATCAAAAGCGGAAAGGATTGTTTGCACGTTCCATAAGAAAATCCCGGAATTCCACATGAATTCTCCGCTTTCCAAAAATACCTTGGCAAGTTCTTTGTTTGGTTTTTCTGTAAAGGTCTTGATTTTGGATATGTTATCCAGTTTTTCGGTGTCGATCTGAATGTATCCGTATCCTGTTTCAGGACGGATGGGCTTCATACCAAGAGTGAGGAGCGTCTTGTGCTTCTCTACAAACTTCAGTCCTTCCGATATGCGTTCCAGAAAATCTTTTTCATTGAGAATCAGATGGTCAGAAGGTGCAACAACCATATTAGCCTTTGGATTGACTGCCCTGATCCGGTTTGCGGCAAAAGCGATGCAGGGAGCGGTATTGCGACGTTGAGGTTCCAGAAGTATCTGATTTTCCTTGAGTCCAGGAAGTTGTTCCATGGTCAGATCCTTGTACTTCTTATTGGTGACAATATAGATATTTTCTATCGGAATAATCTGACTTAAACGGTCAAAGGTCTGTTGCAACAGGGAGCGACCTGTTCCAAAAAAATCGAGAAATTGTTTGGGATATGTTGAACGGCTGGCTGGCCAGAAACGACTTCCGATTCCGCCACTCATAATCACACAATAGTTGTTATTCATAAGTTTAAATTGATTGAACGAGTAGACCAAAGATAGGTAATAGGTAGATAGGTAACAATCAATTTATCACTTTTTCTTTTTTTTGGCGGCTAAGGCTTTGGCTCTCTTTGCTTTCTGAGCCTCTTCTTCTGCTTCGCGGAGAGCTCTCTGGCTTGGTTCCCATAGAGAGGACCCGATGTTGCTCAGTTCTTTTTCCAGACGTTCCTGTTCTGCTTTTACCTCTTCGGGTGTTTCACAATATTCCTTGATGTTCTGATTCTTCAGATTGGAAACTTTGTAAATATCGCCTTGATATCTACGTTGATTGAAGAAGTCGTACACACTCAGGTTGGTGGCACTGTTCAGCGAATCTGCAGAAATGGACATCTGAGAGAGGTAAGGCCTGATGGATTCGAAAGTGACCCAGAACATGGGGAAAGTGCGTACAACACCCATTTCATCCTCACGCGACAGGATGGGGCATAATGCAAGGGTCTTCACTTCCATGGATGAATTCCGTTGATTCAGGAAGTATATTTCCTTTACATAAAACTGGATGACTTCTGCGCTGGGGATATCCTCCAAGCCATCTATCTCGAAAATGCTGTTTTTGGCATCTTTCGGGTCTCTCTTTTCCTTGTAAGGAATGTCAAAACTTTTCAACATATCCTTGACTTTGAGGACGTATTTATCGGTAAAGACTTCTCTGCCGTCAAAATATTCATAGGCTGTAACCTGATTGGAGGCTACCAGTTCAAAGAGGGTGGTAAACAAGTTCTTTTGATCGCCGTTTGGTTCGGCCGGGTAGTATAATCCCCCATTCTGAATTTTATGAAGATCTATAATGCGGTAGACATCGCGTTTCCAAACGATGTCTTCACCTCTGACCGCCTGGGCTTCAGGTACTTTATTTTGTTTCAGGGAAACATCATCGTACGATCCGGGAATTTCCGTGGGAGATGTCGGTATGTTTTGAGCATTCAACGATCCTGTCATACCAAAAATAATCAGGGTGCCAACGATTAACATGCCATTCATTTTTTTCCTGTACATCTTATTGTCGTTTTAATTTAGTTAATAATAATTTCCATCGCACCAATGTTCTGGTCAACTCCATCCGGACCAACGGCTCTGATGGTAGAGACCCAAATGCGCTTGCCACGTGCCAGACTTTTGATTTGCGCTTTCTGACGTTCAGAAAATCTGGAACCCTCTGAGTTTTCCTGTTTGGTATTACCCATGGAGTCTTCAATGAATGTCTTAAATGACACGACAGTGAAATTGACATCGAGAAGGTCGTCATCCAATGCTGCTATAATGCCCGGGGCTGCCAGAATTTTAGCTCTTGCCATACCTGTACCTCCTTTGTATCGCCTCGTGATTCCATTTGCATCCTGATATTCAATGAATGCTCTTGGCTCAGGCAGTGGTCGTACCCTGAAGATGGATTTGGCCACTTGTTGTAGTCGGCCATCCATCATGGCGTTGACCGTGATGACACACTCTTTTCCAATAGCGGTAGGTCTGGCTATCCAATCGTAACCTGAACGAACCAATGAACCATTATTGCTTGTTGCGCTGATTTGCTGACCTGGAACACCTGGAACACTGATACTGACTTTATTGTTGATACCAGCATAAAGTACATTCATCAAGGTGTTGGAAACAGTAGCCATGGGTTCAACTACGGTGTATTTCTGTGAAAAATTATACCGTTGCATGGTTCCGTCGCCACGACGCATCTCAATATAACCCTGAACAGGAAATGTACCGGATTTATTGGCAAATGCTTCATAAAATCCATTCTTGCGGGGATCAAGCATTCTTCCATTCACAAAAATATTAGGTCTTTGTGTGGAGTCTTCTGCAGAAAGAATAATATTGGCACGATAGGCTCCGCCACGAACTACGTTTTCTGAATTTGGAATGACGTAGGCTTTGATTTGGTTCACCCGGAAGTCTCCCACATCAATATTATTGGTCAGAATGTGCAGGGCGTCCCCTTCGGCTGAACGGATGTCGTTCTGCATTTTGGTGAAGATAGCGACAACAGCACCGACAGGCATATTCTCAAACATGGAGGATTCCCAGTTGTGTCCATTTCTTTTGGCCCGTTTGGAAGGCTTTGTATTGAAATTGTCCATAATTGTCTTTTTCTTCAGGCTATCATTGACCAATGCCACAATGTGATCACGGTAATATTCGATGGCTTTTTTCAGCTCTTTTCCTTTTTTACCGGTTGGCGGCAACATGACCCTGGCTGCTGCATCGAGATTGTCACTTTTCTGAATATTGTGAACATCGGCTTCATCACCGTCGCTTTCAATGACGACAGCCAGTTTTAGGGAATCAATATAGTTGTAGAGCTTGTTTGACCTTTTTCTCAGGTCCTGAGCGAGATCGTACCATTCTTTTGTTTTTTCAGGATTGGCTTTATAGTGTTCCTCGAAATCATTGTAAAGAACGGAATTCTTGGCACTCACATTCAGCGTACTGGTCGTCAGGCTGTCATCAACTAATTCGAACCCACCCAGGACATCTGATGAAACGTTCAAAGCCAACATGCACAAAAGTAGGATGTACATCAGGCCGATCATTCGTTGCCTCGTGGTCTCGGGGGCGTTGCTTGCAGGCATAGTTATTTCTTTTTAATATAATTAATCTGTAGACTTAGAGATCAGGACTCTTTGGTCGTTTCGGGCCCTTTTCCTGCATTTAACCCACCAAATACGGTGTTCGGAATCATTGCTTCCAACATACGGGTGTAAATGGTATTGAGTTTGGAAAGGTTCTCTGCGAGATTCTCCGTTTCCTTGTTAAAGCGTTCGCTGTCGTCCATGGAGCCTTCGTACATATCCTTGATGTGAACCAAACCCTTGTTGACACGGTCGATGGTATCAATTTGCGAACTGATGCTTTTCAACTGTATCTCATAGATCGTGTTCAAACCTACCAGGTTACGGTTCAGGTTGCCCATTTGTTCCACATACCCCTTGGAATTGTTGGAAATATCTTCTGAATTTTCGGTGACGTTCTTGTAGGAAGCTAAAAGCACATTTGAAACTTCAGCCAAAGAACCGGTGGCATCACTGAATCGGTTCAGGTTATCAGACATATTGGATAGCTGGTTGAGGTATTTTTCCGTAATGACGGAGACATCCGCCAGGTTGTTGAGCTGATTGACTGCCTCACCCATCCTTTTGATGCTATCCGCCAATGTTTGGGTTTCCTCAGTTGTTAAAGGTACTTGCGGGGAAAGGCCATAGTTTATTCTAGCCTGATCGGGAGTTATGTTGCCCACCGGATTGGTGTGACTACCATAGGCAGGACCTTGAGTCCCTGGTTGACCGGAAGCGTAATAATTGCCTCCGCCAACTTGTTGTCCTTGTCCAGCAGCACCGTTCACATTTCCAAGGATGACTGAACTTCCTTCCTGTGAAAAGTCGGGTCTGTCATTTTCGTCTTCCGATTCCAGGACGGGAAAAACATTTTCCCAATGATAATTTCTGAAAGGTGGTTCAAAGGATGATAGAGCAAAAATGAATACTTCTGTTCCCAAACCGACAGCCAACATGACATTTGCGCCATCTAAGTGAAGCAATTTGAACATGGTTCCTAAAATAGCCAGGGAAGCTCCAAACCCATAAAAGAAATTAAAGATGGTTTTTCCTCTGTAACTTCCAAGGAAATTGGAAAGTTTGATTCGTATTTTTTTATGTAAAGTCATGATCGTATTTTTTTACTTTGATAATACTATTTTGAAGATTTGCCTTCGCCAATCAGGCTTCTCACGCAACGGAACCCGATAAAGGAACGATTCTCGTTCTGATATTCGTTGTTGCGAGTGCTCACTTGAATGAAGCGGGCTGCATCCTTCCAGGAACCACCACGCACCACTTTACGCTTATTGATATAGACATCGGTCTTGGCTGCATTGCTTTGAATGCTTGGATTCAGGTCGTTGACATCTTCGTAGGCTGAAGCGCTCCAGGTGGATGAAGTCCATTCCGAAACATTACCGGCCATATCGAATAAGCCATATTCATTGGCAGGATAAGAGGCTACTTTTGAGGTGATGATATGACCATCATTGGTATAACCTCCTTTTGAAGGTTTGAAATTGGCATAATAACATCCGCGTTCTGCATCTGTCTTGTCGCTTTTCCAGGGATATTTCCCGACACTCTTTTTGCCCCGTGCTGCATATTCCCATTCTGCTTCTGTGGGCAACCTGTATTCAAGTGCTTTTTGACCACGAGCACTAATTGCCTGATTCAGGTAGGTTGTTCTCCAGTGACAAAAAGCAACTGCTTGTTCCCAGGATACCCCAACGACAGGATGCGAGTTATAGGCCGGATGTGCGAAATAGTTGTGCAAATAGGGATCGTTGTAGCTGTTGGTGAAATCATTCACCCAGCAAGTCGTATCCGGATAGATGGCTATAATTCGTGTATTCAGGAAGTCAAAACGAGAGGTCAGTGGTCTGGTGATGGACGTGTTTACCACTTCGCCGTTTTCAGCGATATAGGCCGTATCTTTCGTGATCATGACACCTGGAAGCTGTGCCGTGTTGATGTCTGTGTTTCGTGTCCGTTTGATGGCAGCAAGCTGATTGGAACGCTTCGCTTCTGCTGCATAATCAAACCATTCGTACCGGTACAGGATTAAATCGGTGTTGGCCTTGAAACCACCCAGGACTTCGTCCTTGCTTTTCAGGTAGTTTAAGGCGGTGATTTCTTCCTCAGTAGCTTGTCTTTCATCTGGAATGGGTATTCTCCAGTTCAGGTGTGGGGTCACAGGTTCACCCTTGATTTCTGTAATCTTATAGTCCTCATTGCCCCCAAAAGCAGGGTCTGCCAGCCTTTCACGAATGATGGAATCGGATACCCATTTGACAAACTGTTTGTACTGACCATTTGTTATTTCTGTCTCATCCATCCAGAATGGACCTACAGAAACGTTTTTGGAAGGAGTATTCAGACCGAAAATGCTGTCTTTTTCAGCTTGTCCCAATTCAAAGGTTCCCTCCTGGATCAAGACCATCCCGTAGGGATTCGGTTCACTCCAAGGGGTACTTTTAACTCCGATCAATTCACCATTGTCGTACGACCCGCACGAGGTTAGCAGTACTATAGCCAAACCTGTAATGATTTTGTTTCTCATACTTTTATAATATACGTACACTTTTTTGTTTCTTACTTACACTTTCTGTTCCCATCTTTTTGACGTACCCCAGAAAAATCTCATGACTACCGCTGGAGTATTTTGCAACAGCTGAAGTTGAAATACCGTAGGAATACCCTACACTCAAACCTTGAGGTAGCCGAATGCCAACCATGACATTGACGGCGTCCTGGTATCTCCAGCCTATTCCACCCCAGTATTTATCCCTATAAAGTACTTTTCCCGAAATGTCCATTTGCCAGACCGTCAGATCTGTTTTAAGTAAGAATGACGGCTGCACCGTGTATAACGGGTTTGTAAGTGCAATATTGTATCCGTTTGTTAAATAATAGGTTCTGGAAGCTATTGTTTTATAGCTTTCACTGTCTGTAGCGTCAGATCCAGACTTCAGTTTGATGGTGGATTCAAATAAGTGTGAAACCGAAAGTCCACCATAATAGGTTCCATGATCGTACCAGAGTCCAAGGCTGAAATCCGGTATCGTGCCTTCCAATGTTCCCTTTGGTATGGACATGTCCGTGCTTGTGTGATAATCACTGGTCGGGATATGGATTTTATCGGCATCAAAATTTTCCTGCAGGATGCCACCTTGTAAACCCAGACTCAATTCCCCATCGGCCAACGTTCTTTTGTAAGCATATTGAAGTTGAATCAATTGTGTGCTGAAAAGCCCGATGGATTCTTTCAGTACGAGCATCCCCAATCCATGTTTCTGATTGTTAAGGACAAAGGGCATGGATGCATTCAGGAACAAGGAGCTCGGTGCATTGTCAATGCCAACCCACTGCTGGCGGTTTAAAAGGGTGATGTAGAGATCACTTCCTTGTCCTGCCACAGCCGGGTTGAAGGTGCCCGGCGCCAGCATGTACTGGGACACCTGGGCGTCGTATTGCGCAAGAAGCCTGTTGCTTTGTAAAAGCAACAGGAGCAGCAAATAGTATGGTATGGGACAATTTATTCTGAATCTCATATTAAAACGTACGGTGTACTACGACCTTTTTTATCCTAATGGGCAAGATACACAAGATATAAACAGATTAAACTAAAAAAAATTGTCTAAAATGGAAGGAAAAACGAGGCTTTGAGCAAAAAACAAGGCGGTTCAATATTGAACCGCCTTGTTTGATACCCTGAAAACAGGGATAAAAAGCTTAATACTCTTCCTCGTTAAAGAAAAAATCTTCCTTACTTGGATAATCTGGCCAAATATCTTCAATGCTTTCGTAAATTTCACCTTCATCTTCCATTTCCTGAAGATTTTCAATCACCTCTAAAGGTGAACCTGAGCGCATGGCGAAGTCGATTAATTCATCTTTTGTTGCAGGCCATGGTGCATCTTCTAACCTTGATGCGAGTTCTAATGTCCAATACATAGCGGTTTATTGTTTACGGGTTTTCTAAGTGCTAAAAATCAACTTGTTATATTATTCTATAGTTGAAAGAGTGCCCTTCTTATTTTGACGCAAAAGTAAACTATTCTATTGATAAAACAAGTGTTGATTAATCTTTTATTTTGTACTATCCCAAAAATATTCCTGACCATCCATCAGGCAGCATTTTCGACTTAGTACAAAAAAGTAATCAGAAAGCCTGTTCAGGTAGCGAATAATGTCCAAGTCAACCGTGTAAATCTTTGAAACCCTGACGACATTCCGCTCTGATCTTCTGCACACTGTCCTGCATACATGACACATTGCTGCAGCCTTGTTGCCACCTGGAATGATAAACTGATGGATCTCGGGTAAAAGAACTGATATTCCATCAATTTCAGATTCGATAACCTGCAACATCTTTTCTGAAACGGGAACGGGTATTTTCAATTCAGAGGAAGATTGATCTGTTGCAAGGTAAGACCCGATATTAAACATGTAATGCTGAACGTTCTGGATGAAGCCACGGTCGTGCGGTTCCAGTTTTCGAGTCAGGAGGAGGCTGATAAATGCACCCAATTCATCGATACTCCCATAGGCCTCCAGCCGGATATCGTCTTTTGATACCCTTGTCCCGCCAATTAAGCCGGATGAGCCATTATCGCCAGTTTTTGTATAGATTTTCATAAGTATGTGTATTTAGTCTGAAGTACATAATTTTTCTTGCTTAGTTCGGGATTGAATAATAAAATTCCCAGGTCGTATGTATCAATTGATGTTTGAACTTCCACATGAGCTCTGATCTTTTTCCATACTTCATCCATTCGGGGATTCTTATGTATTCCCATTAAGACAAATATCGAGCCCTTATTGTTTAAAGGCAGACATCTTTTAAAAAGATCCAGTATTTCCTGAGGATCCGACAGATGGTTAAAAAGAACAAAATCCAGACTGTCAAAATCTGTCAAGATGGTAGCCGGATCTTCATCAGGCTTGATTAAATGCAGGTCAATCTGACTTAAACCCTCCTCTTGAAAACCTTTTTGTGCCAATTGTGCCAATTGTTCGGATTTTGTTACACTGACACATCTGGCTTCCGGTTTAGCCATACACATGTACTGAGTTTCAATGCCGGTGAAAGTTCCAAACTCAAGAAGTGTCTTAAAAGATGCATTCTGAATGATGCGAAAGAGGATCTGACAGTTATGGGCATCCTTGTTCCGGTGAAGTTTCTTGAACCTTTTATAATTGGAGGTGGTATCGCTGTATAGTTTTTTTCTATTTGACTCAATCTGTTCAAAGCAATAAAAGGGATTATTTTCCTGAAGCACGGATGTGATGAAGCGGTATAAGTAGGGAGAATGTATGCCATGTCCCTTGTGGTGGCGAATCCTGAATCTGTAAGAGATCCGTTTTTTCATTTTGTAAAAAGGGTGAACCATATTTATTTAGAGCTTATTACAAAAAAGGAAGGTTTTTTCTCCTGTTTGATTCGTTGCTGGCTCAAAGATACAAAATGTAGGTTTTTTGCGAACAATTTGAGGTTGTTTTACGTAGTTAATACAACAGTTTTAATAAATTTGTTTTTGATGTTCTGACTATTAAATAAATGACTATGGAAAAACTGAATATTGATTTAAGAAATGCAAGAATGCCCAAGGTGAAATTGCTGGATGAATTCAAGAATTTCGCCATGAGGGGAAACGTCGTGGACATGGCTGTAGGTATCATTATCGGAGCTGCTTTTGGGAAAATTGTGACCTCATTTGTCAATGACATCATTATGCCCCCAATTGGAATGCTATTAGGTGGAGTGAACTTTACAGAACTGAAGGTCGTAATGAGTGAAGCCATCGGCGATAAGCCCGCGGTTGCGATCAATTACGGAAATTTCATTCAGGTGGTTCTGGATTTCCTGATTGTTGCTTTTGTCATCTTCATGGTGATTAAAGGAATAACACGGCTCAGAAGAAAAGAGGAAGTAGTCCCTGAAGCACCTGCTCCAGGTAATGAGGAAGTTCTTTTGAGCGAGATTCGGGATTTATTGAAGAAGAATGCCGATAGATAAAAGTTTTTTCATGCGAATACGGATTTCATGAAAAAGTCAGGGTGCAGGTTGTTAAACAACGCTGACCCTGACTTTTTTCGTTTTCAGTTTGCTGTTATTGATCGTCTGGATTAACTCATCCACTTTCGAGCTGTGAACAGCTACATAGGAGCAATCTTGCTTGACTTCAATGATACCCAGGAATTCTTTGGCCAGATTGCCTTGTTTCAGGAATAATCCTGCAATATCGCCTTTTGAAATCTTATCTCTTCTTCCTCCGGTAATATAGAGCGTTTCCCAGGCTGGGGCCTTTGTCGAGGGCGCATTCCGGAGCTTTTCAACAGCTACGTTTTTAATGAATTCAGGCAGGTCTTCTTTCTCCCATTTGAGAATGAAGGCGGTGCCGTCGGTGTTCATCCTGGCTGTTCTGCCGTTTCTGTGTGTGAATTCCTGACTTCTGGGCGGCAGCTGAAAATGGATAATAAATTTAAGCTCGGGGATATCGAGTCCTCTGGCTGCCAGATCGGTCGCTACAATTAGCTGATAGGTCCCATTGCGGAATTTGATGAGCGTCCTTTCTCTGTCTATTTGTTCCATACCTCCGAAGAAACAACCATGCGGAATCTTGTTAGCCGTCAGGTAGTTGCTGACTTCCTGGATGGTTTCCTTGAAATTGCAGAAGATTATACCCGGTTGATTGCCTGTATGGGCCAATGTCTGAATCAGTGTTCTTAACTTATCCTTTGAAGGGGAGACTACGGTCCTGATCTTGAGCTGTGTAATCTTTTCGTGTGAGTAATCGATGTATACCGGATTTTTAAATCCAACAAAAGCTGGTATTTCTGCTGCTTTTGTAGCGGAGGTCAGTATTTTTTTCTCCACATGGGGTAAAGCGGAGAGAATGTCACTCATTTCAGATTCAAAACCGATTTCCAGCGATTTGTCAAACTCGTCAAGGACCAGCGTCCGGATAAATTCGGTCGAAAATCGTTCTCTTCTTAAAAGATCCGCTACCCTGCCAGGTGTTCCTATCAGGATGGTTGGATTGTGTTTGAGGTCCATCTTGTCGTGGTATCCTGCACGGCCACCGTAAACAGCATTGGTCTTATAACCGGTGCCCATTTCACGGATCACCTGTTCTATCTGAAGGGCCAATTCCCTGGATGGCACGAGTATCAATACCTGGATTTCCGGGCTTTCCACATCCAGTTCTTCGACAATGGGCAATAGATATGCCAGCGTTTTGCCAGTTCCGGTTGGGGAAAGTAAAACGATGTCTGGATTGGAAAGAATAGCCTCCCGGGCTTCATCCTGCATCGGATTGAGTTTGTCAATCTTCAGCTTGGCCAGGATTTCCTCCTGATTTTTAGGGCTTTTTGTCATAGCCACAAAGATACGCAGCTTTGCATGAAATACAATACGATGCTATCGACTGTTTCTTCGGTTGTTGGGTTTCGTTGGTTTCCTGTTACTTGAATTGCCTGAAACAGGCTTTCTGGAACCTGACCCACTTTCTTTGGGTTTACCGGATTTGGGCTTCCCGGGTGCTTTTGAAGTCCTGTGAATAGAGCGGTAATCCTTGTTTGCCGGTGCCTTCTGTTTAACAACAGGACGGTCTTTGGCCATTTTCTCATCTTCGGAACTGGATTTTTCGACCATTTGATAGATTTGTTCCAATTCCGTTTCTGTTAAATCTCTCCATTCACCCAAGGGGATGCCTTTTAAAGTCACATTCATAATCCGGACTCTTTCCAGTTTGATGACTTCATGTCCGAAATGTTCGCACATCCTGCGGATTTGTCTGTTCAAACCTTGTATCAGGACTATCCGGAAGCGATTGCTGTCTTCACGTACGATCTTGCACTTTTTCGTATTCACACCCAGAATGGACACACCACCTGACATGCCGACCAAGTCCGCATCTGAGATGGGATTCCGCAGGGTGACGATGTATTCTTTTTCATGTTTATTGCCAGCACGCAAGATCTTGTTGACCATATCTCCGTTATTTGTCAGAAAGATGAGGCCTTGCGAGTCTTTATCGAGGCGTCCGATGGGGAAAACACGCTTGTGATGATGCACGAAGTCCACAATGTTACCAGGGATTTCCTGCTCGGTGGTGGAAGTGATGCCTACCGGTTTATTGAGTGCAATAAAAACGATCTCCTCTTCTTGTCTTGGCTCGATCTCCTGACCATTTACCCGAACCCGGTCTCTGACTTTGACCATGTCACCAACAACGGCTTTGCGGCCATTGATATAAACATGACCTTCTGCAATGTATTTATCGGCTTCTCGCCTGGAACAAAGTCCGCTTTCGCTGATAAACTTGTTGAGGCGTACTGGTGGGACGTATTTATGCATATAAATGGAATAATTGGTAGTTTGTATTGTTAGCGGATTATCAATAACCCGTTTTCTCTCAGTGATTGAATGGGCTTGGAATTCCAGAAGACGTCGAAATCGTTAAACTGCTTTTCGTAATCTCCTTTCAGCTGCGAAAAAGGGAGAATGCTTGTTTCCGAATTGGATAATTTATCCAAAAGATCTGACAACCAAACGCCTTTTTGAGGGTCCAAATTTAGTTGCAGGCTTTCCGTTTTTCCGTGGATAGTCATTTGCAGAGATTCTGTGGTCTGCCCTTTATTGACTTTCTTCGTTTTTTTCAGGGTGGGAAATTTTCCCAACCAAATTATTTTGTCGGTTGGTTTGGTCAAAATAGAATTCCCCTCGTTCAGACATATTTGAATATACCCCTTGGAAATAGTGGTCTTTGGAATTCCAAATTCAAACCATTCCTGCAAATTCAAATCAAAACCAATACCATTCATGAAATTGAGCAAGGACTTTTTCAAGCCATAACTGAACTTTTCATGACGGATTCCTGTCTTATCCACGAATTGCAGGTCGTTATTTGCAAAGGAAACCTCTTTTTGTTCAGGCTTGATTCCATAGTTCTCCGGATGAAGTCCAATAATGCTGTGTGCCGTCAGCGCAAACTGATGCCAGAAACCGGACTGAATAATACCCATTTCAAACATTTGCCGGACCATTTCCAGACTATCCACTGTCTCCTGCACAGTTTGAGTGGGATATCCATACATCAGATAGGCGTGCACCATAATTCCGGCTTCCGTGAAATGATCGGTGACCCGGGCTACTTGTTCTACCGTCACCCCCTTGTTTATCAGTGCTAAAAGTCGGTCAGATGCGACTTCCAGACCTCCAGAAACAGCTATGCATCCGGAGGCCTTCAGCAACTGACAAAGGTCTCTGGTAAAGCTTTTCTCGAAACGGATATTGGTCCACCATGAAACGTTCAATCCCCTTCGAATGATTTCAAGCGCCAATTCTGTCATGATAGCAGGGGGTGCCGCTTCATCCACGAAATGAAATCCCTTTTCTCCTGTCTGCTCCATGATCTGTTCCATCCTGTCCACCAGGATTTTTGCAGCTATTGGCTCATAGTTCCTGATGTAGTCCAATGATACATCGCAAAAGGTACATTTTCCCCAATAACAGCCGTGCGCCATGGTGAGCTTATTCCATCTTCCATCACTCCAGAGGCTATGCATTGGATTGGTGACTTCGATCACCGAAATATAGGTATCAAGATGGAGGTCAGAATAGTCCGGGGTTCCAAGTTTGTCCTGTTTGTAGTCGGTTCTGGAGGAGCGGTTGTTGTACACCACTTTTCCGTTTTCATACCGGTATGTTCTTTTGAAAAGTTCGTAATCCGGATTGTCGGACGAAGGATTCATCACATTCGAAAAGATCACTTCGAGTGGCAACTCGCCATCATCCAAAGAAATAAAGTCAAAAAATTCAAAGACCCTGACATCCGTCAGGCATTTCAATTCTGTATTGGGAAAACCACCTCCCATGGCAATTCCGATATGGGGATATTTGTTCTTGATAAACTGGGCACAACGAAACGCACTGTAAAGGTTTCCCGGAAACGGTACAGAAATTCCGACCAGTTTAGGTTGATGATACTTCAGTTGTTTATCCAGGAGTTCGAGCGTGATTTCGTCTATCAAAGTATTTTTTCCCTGAAGAAGTTGATAAAGCTCGTCAAAGCTGTTTGCACTTTTGCCCAGTTTCTCCGCATATCGGCTGAAGCCAAAGTGCTCATCAATGCATTCAACTATAAAATCTGAAAGGTCTTCGAGGTAAAGCGTTGCGAGGTGTTTGGCCTTGTCCTGGAAGCCCATGATGCCAAAAGCCCAGTCCAGTTCGTCAACCTGTTCAAACCGGGAGGCTTGTGGTAGAAAATCTTCCCCACAAATCCGTCTGCCCATTGTCTGATTTTTTCCCTGAAGAAAAGAGATGACATCCTCTATTGTCCGTATATAGTCCTGTCTGTGTGTATAAATCCGTTTGGCGTTTGCAGAATGGAGGGTCTTGTTTTGTTGAGCAAAATCAAATATGGACTGCAACCTTTTACCGGTAAAAAGTTCCTGAATCACATCAATACCCAAATCCAACTGAAAGGAGCTGATATTTTTTGTGTTGAGGAATCCTTTCAGGTAAGCTGTGGCCGGATACGGTGTGTTCAACTGAGTGAAAGGCGGAGTCAAAAGGAGGATATCTTTCAAGAGGACTTTTTTATAAATATTAACCTGTTATTCTTCGCAAAGATACGGATTTCAAAAGAATATCAATCCAGGGTCTTATTAATGACTTCCAGGATCATACTTTCCATGATTTGGTAGCAGGCCTTAGTTGGATGAACTTCATCCGTGGAATAGATTGCTGGAAGCCCACCACGATCATCAACGAAAGCGGAGTAGTAATCGACATAGGGGTATGCTTTGCTTTCAGCGTAAGACTTGATTCGACGATTCAGGTCTAGGATTAGTGGGACTGTTTGTATATTCGTGTTCAAACCGAATTGGTATACAGGCAAAATGGAACACAAGATCACTTTGATGTGGTTGAAGGCTGCTTTTTCACACATCTCCGTTATATTCTTCATGATATTTTCGTTGGAAATGTATCCGTCGTTCTGGGCAATGTCATTGATGCCCGCCAGAATCACAACGACTTCCGGTTTATAATATGTGACATCTTTTCCAAATCGGGCAAGCATATCCTGCGTGGTCTCTCCGCCTTTACCAGAGTTTAAAAAGGAATGACTGGTGAAAAATTCAGGATCATAACCTTCTGTGGTCCAGTTTTCGGTAATGGAGTCACCGATGAAAATACATTTGTACGTTTTCCTGAGGGATTCATTTTCGCTGTCTTTTTCACAGGACGGGCATATCAAACCAGCCAGACACAGGAAATAAAATAGGTTTCTTTTCATAAAGGTTGTTATTGACAAAAACCCCGACCATTTGCTATGGACGGGGTTTTATTAAATAATTAATGATAACAGAGTCCCTTTAAATAGAAACTGAACTGCTATTATTTGATGGTGATTGAATTCAATAAGTCTGTTTTTCCGTCCTTTACCAGTTTAACGATCAACTCACCAAACAAGGTGTTCTGCCATGCAAACCATTCTCGGGTGAATTTTGTAGCATCGTTCCTATTAAAAGATTCGTGCATAAAACCTTTACCAGCGTCTGTCGTCATCAACATTTCGATGCATGCCTTGATTTCTGCATCATCCGTGCTTGTGAACGCTTTCATCATGATGCTCATGGGCCAGATCATATCGTAGCCACAATGAGGACCACCGATGCCTTCACCTGCAGTACCCTTGAAGAAGTATGGATTGCTGTTGCTCCATACAAATTTACGGGTGTTTTGATAGATCGGGTCGTTGATATCAATATCGCCCAGGTAAGCCATAGCCAAAAGACTTGGAACATTGGCATCGTCCATCAACAATTGATTGCCAAAGCCATCTACCTCGAATGCATAGATTTTTCCAAATTTAGGATGGTTGTTGATGGCATATTTCTGAAGTGCATCTTTAACTTCGTTAGAAAGAACAGTGCATTCTTTTGCCAGCTCAGCCTTGCCGTTTACCTTGCTCAGGATTTCAGCTGCCTTGTTGAGCGATGTTACTGCAAAGAAGTTGGATGGGATCAGGAATTGAAAAGTGGTAGCATCATCCGAAGGACGGAATGCAGATACAATCAGACCTACAGGATTTACAGGTGCTCCAAGACCATCGTTATTCAGGGTATCCAGGGCGCGATCTGTCACACGTTTGAATTTGTAGGGACCAACACCTTCCTTGCGTTGTTGTTCTTTGAATGTTTTAAGGATGGCTTCTACAGCTTTCATCCAGTTTTCATCAAAAATGGATGCATCGCCGGTGACTTTCCAGTATTCGTATGCCAAACGGATGGGGTAGCACAAAGAGTCAATTTCCCATTTGCGTTCGTGTAATTCTTTTTTCATGTCTGTTTGGTCCGTCATCCAGTCGCCACCAGTAGGCCCGTCGTTGAAGGCGTTTGCATAGGCATCAATGTTTATGCACAGGAATTGACGGCTGATGACTCCTTTCAGCATTTTTTTCAATGCTTCGTCCTGGTTTGCATAAGCGATGTAAGGATAAACCTGTGCACCTGAGTCACGCAACCACATAGCATGGATATCGCCCGTGTAAACAAAGGTGTCATCCTTACCATCTTTTATCCGATAATGTACGGTAGTGTCAATGGTGTTTGGGAAACAGTTTTCGAACATCCAGGCCAATTTAGGGTTGGTCAGTATGCTTTTGATGCGTTCGATTTCTTTTTCCACAGCAACAGATTTAAACAACCTGTTTTCTACAGCTGGACGGTTGGTTGGCAAATAGAATGCTACTTGTTTTACTTTTTCCTTTTTCTGTTTTGGCTTCGCTTTCCTGACATTCACATTGTCAATAGAAGCTACACTCATAGCTGAAGCATCCATATTCAGGGTCATGCTCGGGCCTGGCTCTGCGAATGCAGTTTGAACGGTCATAAGCGCTCCTGCAATTAGAATGAGATTAATTGATTTTTTGTTCTTCATTTTGATTTGATTTGAATTATTTAATGATTTAATTAGTTGCACCCAATCTGGCATACATTTCAGATACAGCTGCCTGTGTAAGCAGCCATCTGGTTTTCTTGCCATCCACTTTCTTCCAGTCCTCGCCAAATAAACCTTGTGCGTCTTTGGCATTAACCCACGAATAATCCATGGTTTTTTGGAAATCATTGATGTAGGTTTTATTTCCATCTATCTGATACAATTCGATAAACCCTCTCAGCATGACAGCGGTGAACCATACGTTTCCATTTTTCAAGATCCGGAAGGCTTTTCCCTTTTCAGGTTGAAATGCCTCAAAGAAAAATTGGTGGCAGGCATTTGCTGTGTTTTGAGCATCTGTCAGATAGCGTTTTTCTTTTGTTAATTTGTACAATAGGGAAGCAGCCTGAATCATTTGTCCACTGTTATAAGCGAATTTAGCACGACCAATCCTGCCATTCAGACCTTTGTTGTCAAAATAGAGGTAGTCCGTAGAATCTTGCAGGTTTTTTTTAGTCCATTCATACAAAGCCTGACCTTCTTTAAAATAAGAACTATCTGAAGTCGCCATAAATAGGTTTAGTGCATAAACAGATCCGGGAGCATTGGAGCAAGTGTTTTTACTGTGCTTTTTTTGCTCACACCAATAAATGCCGCCACCCAATTTATCATCCGTACCGCTCTGGATAAATTTCCAGACTCCTTTAGCCTTGTCCAGGTATTTCTGGTCCTTGGTGGCCAAATAGAGGTCCGTAAAATCAATCCCAATCCAGACGTTGTCATCGTAGAAGCGATCAGAAGGCGCTTCCGTATTGATATAGGATGCATAGGCCCAGGGTGTGCGTTTGGTATCCGTATATTCTTCCAGCCCTTTGAGGACTTTATTGTCCATCGCCTTCTGATAGTCACTATTTCCGGTCGCTTCGAAGAGTGCACTTGTGGCAGACATGGTTCCTGAGAAGGGCCATAAATAGGAATAGGGATTTACTTTTTCCTGTTCAGATGCCGTGTAAGTGGCAACGAACTTGTCATCAAAAGGGTAGGTTTCACGAAGTAAATCGCTTTCCTGAACGCCAAAATGCGTATAGATTGAATCCAGGACAGCATCGGCTTTAACTGTATTCTTGCTTGTTTTACCATGGGTAGCACAAAATCCAAAATTAAGGAAACATGTGCTGGCAAAGATCAGTAATAATGTCTTCTTTTTCATCGGGCTCATTTATTAAAATTACTTGATATTTCCTTCTCTTTGTAATAAAGCGGCAGCTTCCAGGAGCGTGCATGCCTGAATATTCGGATTTCCGAAAATGGTTCCACTGGGTAATTTAGTCCAGTCACCAGAGAACAATAAATCCTTGGAGCAACCTTTTGACCATGCGGAGATTGCATTTTTCTCCAGAATATAGAGGTAAGTGTTTCTTGAAATCGTATCAATATCCTTGCAAAGTATGAGTTGCGTGAAATATCGTATGAAAATACCGTTAAACAGACCACCATCACCATTGTCGGTGCCACCCAGGATACCGGCTCCACTGGTCTTATTGCTGACGGCGTAATCAGCCGCATTGATGGCATCGTCCAGATAGGTTTTATCACCTGTGATGTAGTATAATTCCAAAGCCATTCCAATAAAGGTACCTTGATTGTAGATGTAGTCACCTCTATCAAGAACATTCTGACCGTTCACACTTCGAATACCATCGTTTACGAAGCCAGAGGATGGTACAAAAAGAGTTGCCTTCACCCAATTGTAACATTTATTGGCCAGATCCAGATATTTTGGATCACCAAATTCACGATACATGCGAGCAGCAAAAATACCGGTAGGATTCGTCGCTGGTGCATTCTTGAAATTCAGTGACCCGGTAGACCAGCTGATTCCACCGCCACAGATGTTGTCGCTCCAACCACCCAGAAGCCAGGTCCACAATTGCAATGCGGCTGTTTTATAACGCACATCACCGGTCATTTCATAGGTACGTAAAGTGGCTATAGCATTCCAGGCCATATCATCGAAATAATCGTTCCTAAAAGTACCGCCGTTTTTGGTTTTTACGCCATTGTGCCATTTATCAATGACATCCGCCTGATAGTCTGTGGAATCGCGCATGTACGCGTCCAACATAAGCTCCAGACCGTGTGCCTGAGGCCAATAACCTTGCCATTCATCCGTGAAACCGGGTGTCGTTTTAAAGTAATATTTAGAAGAATGCCAGAAATTCTGAATTTCGGATTCTGTTGTCATCTTAGCAATAGCATTCCAGTCAGTTGTCTTACTCTCTGTCAGTGGAGTGGAGATTCCTGAAGCATTGGTTGTTTTAGTTGGAATGGGAGTGGTGTCCTCACTTGTACAAGCACCAACTACAACTGTTAAAAACAGAAGTTGGCTAAAAAGCAGTTTTTTGTTCATTGTCAATAATCTTACCCTAATAAAAAATGTTACCCTTTTCCTAAAGAACTTAGAAAATTAGAGATTGCCTCCCTTTTAACGGAAGCAATCTCTAAAAAATTGTATCAGATCAACTATTTATTTGATCACCAAAGAGTGTGTATAGTGCGCAAAGTCACTATTCATGTGGATCGTGAAATCACCTGTTTTGCCCTTTTCAGGAGCATTGTATTTGAATGCAGCAGTGTATTCATCCCATGGACGAGAACCTTCCTGAACATTGGGTTTGTCCACTTCAGCAACTTGTCTGATGAATGATGACGCATCTGATCCAGTATAATTTCCAGGTGCAGGAGTATTACTGTTTGCAATTGCACAGAAACTGATGATGTCTCCCAATGGTTCTGTGGTAACCAGAAATTTGTATCTGTCATCACCGTTAACCAATGGGCAGTCACCAATCAACCAACTTCCTTTACCCAGGTAAACGGAAGGTGTGGCATTGTATTGTTTACTGGCATGTTGGTACCTGATTTCCTTGATTTCGGAAACTGCCGCTTTGGCAGTTGAAAAGTCCAGACGGATGCGATAGACCTTATCGTTCATGGAAGCAGGAATGTTTGTGATAGCACTGCTGTCTCTCAAAGTCCTATTCGCTAAATTGATGCAATACGTCTTGCCTGTATTGTCAAAAATGGCAAGTTGTCCCGTTTTCAACTGAGCAAAGATCTCGAAAACACCGGTTTCCAGCTCGTCTTTGTAGTTCCTGCCTTTATTGAAGGTATGTTTATCTGTTGCACTTGCTTCAATAGCTGCTCCATTAATGTACAAACGAATCGGAATGACTGCGAATCCTTTTAAACGACTCACGGTAATGGTGTTGAATGCAGATGAAGTTTTTGCATTCAGACCTTTGGAAGTACGAATGGTCCAAATAAAGGTACCCGTTGAAGCGTGAGGAATACCTGCAGAATCAGCAGCTATATTCAGCAACTTGTGCGCAACCTTTGCAGAGGCTTTGCCACCTTTGCCATCGGATGAAATGACGTAGCAGGGATTGGAAAAATCGCCACCGACTTTGTCAAACACTATTTCATAGATGATAGAGCCTCCATCTTCAGCCGTCGTAGGTTCCCACTGAAAGTTCGTGGAGCCGGTGGATGACAAGACAATGGACTCGTTGTTTGCTGGCAAAACCAATGCTGGCACAGTGCCAACATTCATGTTTATATCATGTTCTTCTTCACAAGACATTAGACCGAAGGCTATGAGTCCTGTTGCGAACAGTAAATATTTCTTTGTTATGTTCATTTTCTTAACAATAAGATGTTTTTACTCAAATCTTCGTTTATTTATATTCTTCGTTTTGAACGAGGTTCTTGTTGATGTCCAGCTGGCTTAGCGGAATGGCAAAGAAGAACTTATCGTAGTTGAGAGGTGGCAGTTCAATAAATGCAGAACCTGCACTCGCAAACTTATCTCCATGCAATACTCCACTTACTACCGTTTCACTACCGTCCATTTTACCCCAGCGTCTAAGGTCAAAAACACGTGTACCTTCAAGAGCCAATTCGCAACGACGTTCCTGACGGATGTCGAGTCTCAGGCTTTCCTTTGTAGGTGCAGCAGGGTAGGCGCAGAAAGCGGCATCAAAACCAGCGCGCTCGCGAAGAGGCTTGATGGTTTGGTTCCAAAAAGCTTCCGTCATCTTGCCTTGTTCGTTCAAAGATTCAGCATACATTATAAGCACATCTGCATAACGAATTAAGATCAGATTAAGACCAGCAAAAAAGGATCCTGTAGAAGAGGTCTTATCAAAATTCTTACGATAATAATAACCAGTTACGGACCTGTTTGAGCTTGAAATGCCAGCCCATGCGTCAGCGGTTGTTGAAGTGTTGCTGGTTAGAATGGTCAGGTTTTCACCTGTTTGTGTTGTCCAGCTGCTTCCATCTCTGACAATGGTTGCATCCATACGCAGGTCACGGCCCTCATAGCCTTTGCCATCCGACCATACAGAACCATCCAGCATGCGGTAGCTGCTAACCAACTCCTGAGTAGGAGCGATGTTGCTCAAACGTGCACCAGCAGTAAGAGGTGCCAGGTCGCGCATTTGATCCCATGTGCGGTATGTATTGACGTATTCCATATCCAGGATAACCTCTTCGTTATACTCGTTGTCGGGTTGAAAGATGTTGCTGTAGCTCGTTTCCAAACCATAGGTTCCAAATGTAGTGGATCCAATCAATTTGGCACATTGTGCTTCGCAATTGGCCCAATCGTTGTCATACAGATAGGCACGTGCGTTGAATGCAATAGCGGCTCCCTTTGTGATCCTGCCTCTGTCTGCAGCATTCTGAGTCAGGTTGGTTGGAAGGTATTGGATGATGTCTTCCATTTCCTGATGAACCCATGCCTTGATATCAGCTGCCGGTGTTTGCAGGATAACCTGAGACTCTTCAACTGTAACACTGGTTTCAAAGAAGGGTACATCACCGTACCAATTGGTCAGGCGATAGAACAAGAATGCTCTGATAAATCGTGCTTCAGCCTTTAACCTGTTCAGCGTTTCTACTTTCAGATCGGGCACTTTGTCCACTTTCTCAAGAAACATATTACAAGTCTTGATTCCCGCATAACATGAACTCCATTCTCCGGAGAAACGTCCATTCGAAGGATCGGCAATACCCATAGCAATTTTGTATTCGTTGCTACCGGCACGGCCATTAAAAGCATTGTCAGACAATATTTCATTGTTGAAATAATAATCAGAACCAAACATTTGGCTGTAGGCCATGCTTAACACAGCCTCGGCTTTTAACTGAGATGTCCAGTAGTTGTTGTCGGTAAACTTATTTTTAGGAGCAGTCTCAATATCCACACAACTGTTCATGGATAACATCGCTAAGCCCAAAGCGAATAATATTAAAATATTTTTAAAATTCATATTCGTATGTTTTTAGTCATTAAAAGGATAGTTCAATACCACATCCGTAGTATTTCAGAGAAGGATAACTACGTGCTGAGTTTGATCCACCTTGTCCACCTGTACCACCCATGTTACTGCCGAATTCAGATGTTTCGGGATCTACATAGTTGCATCCGCTTAAGGTAAATAAGTTTTGTGCATCCACATAGAAACGAAGGTTTTCACAACCGACCTTAGATGTTAGATGTTTGGGCAGAGTGTATCCAAGTTGAATGTTCTTAACTCTCAGATAAGCTCCATTTTCCATACCGATATCAGAGTGTCTGTTGTAGTTGTTCTCATTGGATTTTGAACCCGGAGCAGCCAGTCTTGGCCAGCGTGCGTCGGTATTTTCAGGCGTCCAATAATCTTTTTGGTGGTTGTACATGGTGTAGGAATAATTGGAGTGGAATGGTTCAACCAATTCACCGCGAACAATGAAGTCGCGTTTTCCAACTCCCTGGAACATGGTGCTGAAGTCAAATCCTTTGTAGCTCACATTGTATGTAAAACCAAAGGTATAACGAGGAAATGCATTTCCTAAAACGACACGGTCGTCATCGTCAATGATATTGTTTTTAACTCCGTCCACTTCCTGATCAACGAATTTGACATCACCAGGTTTGATCTGTGTAGCTTTGAATCCAACAGGTAAGGCTGCATTGTCGATTTCTTCCTGTGTTTCGAAGAATCCATCGGTTTTGAATCCGTAATAGCTACCCAAAGCTTCGCCTTCGCGAATTAAATAGTAAACGTCTCCACCTGATATTTTTTCAGCTCCGTATTTGACCACCTTGTTTTTGGAGTCAGCAATATTGAATGAAAAATTATGGTTAAAGTCACCACTGTTAAGTCTGTAAGTTGCAGTTAGCTCCCATCCTCTGTTGCGCATGACGCCCAGATTCTGAGTTGCCACTGAACCACCAAAGGTAGATGGAACAACCGGGCTTAAAAGAATATCGGAGGTTTCCTTGTTAAAGTAATCAGCGTTGATGAATAACGAATTATTCAAGAAAGTAGCATCGAACCCAATATTGAAGTTGGCGCTCTTTTCCCAGGTTAACGCTTCATTACCAAAAGAAAATCCGGTACCTGAAGTTGGCTTGTTGTTGAATGTGTAGCTATTGTTGTACATGGTGTACACATTCTGGTAGTCGTAGTTTCCAATACCTTCCTGGTTACCAAGGATACCATAGGATGAACGGATTTTCAAATCACCAACCTTTGCTTTATAGTTGTCAAAGAAGGATTCTTCAGATATACGCCAGCCTCCCGCAATAGCAGGGAAATAACCGGTACGGTATTTGGCTGCAAATTTTGAGGAGCGGTCAATACGCATGTTAGCTTCAACATAATATTTGTCGCCGTAAGAATAGTTGGCACGACCAAAGAAAGACTTGATGCTGTTTTCTGAAAAATCTTCAGGAGACAATTTGCTGTTATCCAAAACGATGGTTGTTGAAATTGGAACACCAAGATCGGAGTCCAAACTATCCTTTGCCACAGTAATACCTGAGTATCTGTAGGATTCATCGGAATAACCAACTAAACCGGCCACTGTATGTTCGCCGAAAGTCTTGTTGTAATCAAGCAGCAATTGCGTGTTCAGGAAGGTTGATTTACCACTCCAGTCGCTGGATGGATAACTTGGGCTACCTTTCTCTAAAGTAGCTTCTGTTGCATCAGGTGTTGTAGCATACCAAACCGGATATTGACGGGTATAACGATGGTCCGCTCTCATTTCGGCACCGAGTACTCCTTTTAACTTCAGACCATCAATAATTTCCAGTTCTGCACTGTAGTTACCGGTCATGTAGTCGTTGTCGTAAGTGTTTGTTCCTTGTTTTTCCAATGTACCCAGTGGGTTCATTTCGGAAAGTACGTCGTTGGTATAGTATAGTGAGCCGTCTTCGTTTCTCATCTTGTAATAATAATACAGAGGAATACGGGTAGCATCAACCATAATGAAACCATTGTCGCCAGTATGAGTTTTATTCTCGTACCGGGTGTACATCATGTTTCCGGTCAATTTCAAACGACCTACCTGGGTAGTCATGTTTGAACGGACATTATAACGTCTGATTCCGTAATCGGGACCTGCATAATTGCTGTCCTGGTCAAACATTCCAGCAGAAAGCATGTAGGAAGAGTTTTCAGAACCACCTTGTATGTTGACGTTGTAGTTTTGTTGCAAAGCGCTTTTTAAGATTTGATCTACAAATGGAACAGAGTCTCCATTATCGTAAAAATCCTGAATTTCATCAGATGTATATACCAGACTGGTGCCGGCGTTAAATGCAGCTTCGTTTCTGTAAACGGCATTTTCCCATCCGTGAACCTGATCGAACAGCATTTCCGGATCTTGAATACCTGATTGCGCACTGAATTTAATCACTGGTGTTTGTTCCTTACTACCAGATTTGGTGGTAATCAGGATGACACCGTTTGCAGAGCGAGATCCATAAATGGCTGCACTACCAGCATCTTTCAGGATGGAAACATTATCGATGTCATTGGGGTTTAAGTCACCCATTGCATTGGTGTTTGAAACAACACCATCAATTACGATCAACGGAGTGTTGTTACCCATCGTGCTTACACCACGAATATTGATGTTCATGGAGTTATCATTCGGATTTGCACTTTTTTGCTGAATGATAAGGTTGGCAGAAGCTCCCTGCAATGCTTGCGTCACATTAGCAACGGGGCGGTTCTCGATCACCCTGGAAGATACCTGATCGACAGATCCGGTGATGTTCTTACGTGTGGTGGTACCGTAACCGATAACAACAACGTCATCAAGAACTTGAACGTTTTCTTTCAGAACGACATTGATCACTGTCTGGTTTTTTACAGCCACATTTTGGGTGTAATAACCAATGTAAGAAATTTTGATGGTTGCATCTGGCATTACATTTTTAAGTGCAAAGCTACCATTTGCGTCAGTGATGGCAGCGTTAGAGGTGCCATTAACAACAACAGATGCTCCGATGACTGGAGTATTGCTCTCATCCAAAACAGTCCCTGAAATTGACTTCTGTTGAGCCGATGCTGCTATTGAAACGAATAAAAAGAATAACACAGTGGCTACTCTCTCAGTCCATTTATTAGCTTTTCGACACAAGCTTTTTTCTCTGTTAAATTTGTACATACTTCATTTGTTGATTAGATTATAAAAGTAATTAGATTTTTTAGGTTAGCTGAGCCGGCAGGCACAACTACATTTGTTCATTTTTCGTTAGATTCATTGGCGTTGATGATTGTTTTAAAAGGGTTTTGATTTTCGTTATTTCGTTAAATGCGGTTATCGACATCATTGTAAAGCAAATGTATGCGAGTGGGGTTGCAATAGTAGTACATAAATGTGCAAAATAAGTATGGAATCGAGCGATGTTACTAATTTGAAATAAACATTAAAATAGATTTTATTTCTGTTTTAGTCCGGCCATAGATTATGTAAAATACAAGGTAATCAATCTATTAGCTCTATTTTGAACGGGATTTAAGAAGGTGCTGAATCACGGATGATTGTCTGTTTTTATGTTTTAAAACACTATTTTTAGGATAGTAACAGGTCATTTATCTTTTGCTCTCTGTAAATCTTAGGTGTACATCCATATTTAGTGGAAAAACACTTAAAAAATGTCCCCCTATTGTTAAAACCGGATTTATAGATGATTTCATCAATGGATAATTTGCTGGAAGTCAACAGGCGTTCAGCTATTAATAACCTGTATTCCTTAATGATGTTGGTGGGTGTCTGATTGATGATGCCTTCCAGGCGGCGATACAGGTTACGGATGCTTACGCCCATCATACTTGCAATGAATTGAGTGGAAATATCTGTATTTGTTATGTTTTCATCGATGATTTTTAGCATTTTGTCTATGAATTCCTTGTCGTCTTTATGTAATAATTTACCTTCTGTCAACTCATAGGAACTGAGGGATGATTTGTAATAATCCTTTAACGATTGGTTCTTTTTTAACAATTGCTCTGTGACCGCCTTCAGGTACTCCACATTAAATGGGAGCGTCAGGCAGATATCTGCTCCGGATTCAATACCGCTGATTTGTTCATCAATCTGTTGAGAAGTTGAAAGTAAAATGATGGGAATGTGTGTCGTCTGTTTATCCAGTTTGATCGACTTGATAAAGGCATTGCTTTCAGAATTGACCGGCATGACACCGCAAAGTATAATGTGCGGAAGCGTCTGCTTAAGCAAAGGCAATGCCTCTTTGTAGTTGTGAAACATCTGGGTGTTGTATTCACCAGCGAACAATTCAGCGACAAAATTCAGGATTTCCGTGTTGTCATTGATGATAAACATTGTCAATCTGTTTTTGTCATAACTGTACTCCTGCTGCTCGATGATGGGCAATCCAAAGGCTTTGTCCTGTAAGATGATGTGGTCTGAAGTATCTGTGGACTTGGTCGTATCCAGACGTGGAAGTATGACGGTGAATTTCGTACGTTCATTGGGGTTGCTTTCCACATGAATCTCACCCTGCATGTTTTTCACAATGTTGCTGCAAATGGCCAAACCTAGGTATTCCCTGAAAGATTGTCCTTTTTCTCCCTTTTTTTCAAAATAATCAATCACCTTGTACCGATCGGAAATCAAGTCGATTTCCTCCCTCTTCATGCTAAGGCCGGAATAGGAAATGGAAAGGATCAGCTGACCTTCCTCTGCGGCTATGGACATCTCTACGTTTCCCCGATAGGAGGTATGTTTAAAGGCATTCGACAGTATGGTATTGAGAATGTTTGAGAGATTGTTCCTGTCGGAAGGCCAGATCAGGTTGTCCTGAATATCAATTTTAAACAGGATGCCATTTTCCTCTGAGTATTCGGTGAAAGTCTGTGCAATTTCGCGACCAATCTGTGTAATGGAAAGCAATTCGATCTGATTGTTTATTTCACTGCTGCCAAGTCCTCTGAACTCATTCAACATCAGGATCAGGTCGTTCAGCTTGTACACATTGCGCTGAATGGTTGAGGCTTGTTTATTGATGTAGGCATCCGTCTTTTCATAACCGATAATTTGCTGGCAAGGTCCGTTGATCAGGGTTAGTGGTACGGATAGTTCGTGAGTGATGTTGGAGAAAAAATTCAGCTTTGATTCGTAAACTTCTTCTTTCTGTTCTTGCTCCATTTTTTGTTGTCTGTAGAGCTTTTCCCTTTGATATTTTCGGATGTAGTATTGGATGAAGCTTCCGGTTATGAGAATCAAGAGGATGACATATAGGATTTTTGCCAGCAAGGAGGCATACCACGGGGGCAATATCTTAATATTCAGTTTGAATGTCGGGCTGTCCGTGTTGGTCATATTGTTATGGTATTTCACATAAAGCACATACCGACCGTGTGGCAGATTCGTGAATGATAATTTATTGGAATTGATGTTGTTGATCCAATTGTCGTTGTATCCTTCCAATTTATAGAGGTAAGAATAATTGCTTCCATTGATGTAGTCGAGTGCTGAAACCGTGATGCTAAATGAATTCTGTTTGTCGGTCAAAAGGAGTTTATTATCTTTCATCATCAAGCCGATACCCAACGTTTCCTCGTTGATACGGATATCCTTGAATTGCACCGGAGGTGCATAGGCTTTCATCTTGAATGGTGTCTCCTCTATGGTGACAAAACCGTTGATACCGCCAAAAAACATCATGTCTGTATTCTTATCTCTGAAATAGGCCCCATCACTGTATTCAATGGTGTTCAAACCATAGGAATAACCGTAAGCAACGGCACTGTTTATACTGGTGAAGTACTTCACCAGACCTCGGTTGGTGCTTAGCCAAAGATTGTGTTTGCTATCCTCCAGGATACCATGTATGGTGTTGTTGGTCAATAAATGGCTGTTTATGTCAATCTTCTTGGAACCTTCCCTGGGCAGGCTAACCAAACCGCTGCTGGTACCAAACCACATCATATCGCCCTGCCCATGACAAATGGTGAATATGTCGTTGACAGTAGGCCCCCTTTTCTGATCAAATTTGTAAATCTGACTTTTCCTGGTTTTCATGTTGTATTTGACAGCACCACCACCCCGATTTCCAAACCACATGATCTGGTCATTTTCCGGATAGAGCGTAAAGAACAGATTCTTGGTATTCAGCTCCTCATTGATGTAGATGTTTTCAATGGCTGTGATTTCCGGAGCATCGGGGGATCCTGTCAGGGTCACCTTGAAAATGCCATTCCCAACTGTCGCTATCCACAAGGTTGATTCATCGGTTTCATACATGGCATGAATGAAATTCAGGTTCTTACTTGCCGGTACGTTGTGAATGCGCTTATCCCTGAATGAGTAGTAGTTCAATCCGGGTCCGTCTCCTCCTATCCAGAGTAAATTCCGGTGACTCTTTGCAAAGGCATAGACGGAATTGTTGGTCAGGTCGCTGTTCTCCGTCGTGATCTTTATCGTATTGCTGGTATTGAAGCTGGTACATTGATAGTAATCTGAAATCCTCAGGATGCCATCGTCTTTGGTGCCTATCCAGAGACTATTTTCTTTATCTACAAACAAAGCCCGGATAGGTTTGGAAATATTGTAGGGTAAGTCGTTGTATGTGACTGACCTGAATGCTATGGCATCTTTGGAATATTGTATTAATCCCTGGCCGTCGGTTCCAATCCAGATGATGTCCTGATTCTGGTCTTTAAGCAGTGAGAATACACCACAATGGATACCGAAAGGAACAACGACATATTTGATGCTGTTCTCCGGGGTAGCCTGAAGTCTGATCACTCCGTTTGTCAGAAAGGAAATAATATAATCATCGTTGTCCTTAATGATACATGAGACAACGCCTTTCCATTTGATATCCTCAAACAGGTCATGCTTGTAGTTCTTTTGTTTTTTTACGATGTCAAACTCATATAGTACCTTCAGACTGTCGATGAAATAGATGCGATCCGATTCCTTATAGGCGCATTCCAGCGGAGTCGGATGTTCGATTGTCTTTATCTGACTAAAGGAAGCGATGTCACCATCAGGTGTGAAATTGAGGTGTGTGTATTTGATGCCGCTTTTTGAGAAAAACCAAAGATTGTCGTTTTTATCGAGGAAAAAGTCCAGGATGTCGTGGTAATTCAGACCCTCAAATTTGACTGACTTAAAATGGTGTTTGATGCGATTGTAATAGAATAGGCGGTTTTTCTGTTGCACAACAAAGACTTCGTCACTGTGGCGTGTCGTAAATTTGAACAGCCCCTGGAATTCAGTATGACGTTCTACGCTCTTATCTTTTGGGTTGAATTTATCCAGTCCGTAATTGCTGCGAATCCACAACAACTTATCCGTCGTTTTCCTGATTTCTTCGATGATATTTCCGGATAGATTGTTTGAAGATCCCGTGCTTGGCTGAAAAATCTGAATCTCGTTGGCATCCCAACTGTTCAGTCCATCACAGGTTCCCAACCAAAGATAACCCTCTCCATCCTGACAGAGCGATTGGACAGCATTGTTTGAGATGCCCTCTCTGCTTGAAATTTGTCTGAGGTTTTGGCTTTGCGTGTATGATGTAAAAAGGAGAAATAGTGCCAGGACGAAAATCTTGTTTTTCATAAAAAATGGAAAATAGGTATCTGAGACGACGTTTTTTCATAAAATCGTACAATATTAGCAAATAAATTTGTTAAAACGGGGTTCTTTCGTGCTGGATATTTTTTAATTCAAGGTTTGTCATAAAAATATACTTTTCTATATCCAGACTTGATCTACATTGTTTTATGGCTAAAGCAGGAGGGTTTATCGTTTACTAAACAGCGTCAGGTTTAGTAAAGGCGCACAAAAAAATACGAAGTCTTTGGAACCCCGTATTTTTGTACTTGTTAATTGACCCGGATGGAACTACGATCGTTTCCCGCCAGATTAGGCACTCTTCTTCATTTATTGGTACTGTATATAAATGGGTTGTGGTTTCAGCTTCATGAGTTCAGAAGGCGTCATCAAATGATTTGGCGCTTTTTTCAGGTCGTTCTTGTAAAACAACTTGAAGCCAGTAAAATGTACCGGTTCCTTATAAATATACTGCTTGTACGTGTCACGTTTTAAAATCGGCTCACCCCAACCGTCCATGTTCATGACGATTTGCACTTCTGGGTGTAATTTTATGTTCCGGTAGTTTCGGATCATCCCTTGTGTAAAACGATGCACTACAAGTATTTTAGGACTTAAATTATTATCCTTTACCAATTTAGCCAGGTATTTTGAGCAGAAATTAACATCACTTGCATCCATCGTCCCGATTTTGTGACCCGGTGCACTGCCGTCTTTCATGGAGAATTCCGGATCAATACCCAAATGTACCTGAGGCATTTTCAGGTATTTTTCCAACAATGGAACTTCTTTATTGACAGTACTCTTTCCAACCTGAATATCCAGAAAGACGATGGCATTCCCCATTTTGGCTATGGCTAAAGCCGAGTCAATCTGAGCATCGGGCATTCGTTTGCAGTAACTCCCGTCTTTCATGGGGTCGCTTTGTCCTACTACGGCAATATAATGGATGGCAGGTTGTACCGGGGTGGATGGGTCGGTTTTTTCCCACAAATCAACTTCGGCATTCAATCTTTTCCACATTTCTTTTGGAGGGTATTCGCCTAAAATGCCCATTCTTTTTGAGTAAAGATTTCCATAATAGGCCACTATTCTTTTGAAAGGCAGAATGGCGCCATCTTTTGGAAAAGGTTGTTTTGCAATTGGCCATCGACCCGTTGTGTCACCATTGGCCAGGGACAATAATTTGTCCTTGTAGGCAGCTGTGTCTATGGTAAGAACTTCGTTCTCCCGATTTTCTTTAACCGTTTTTTTCTGTTCTGAAGACTCTTTTCCCGATTCATTTTTTGATTTGTTTACGCATCCGTTAAGGACAAGAGCGAAGGTAAAGGCTATGAAAATAAAATGTTTAGCGTTCAAGATTGTTGGTTTTAAGTGTTGAAAAACAGAAATATTAATTCGTATTGAAAGTACGTCGCATCGATTTTAAAAGGCCCTGCGCTGTCCATTCCGGGACAATCATTCTACGTACAGTTTGCAGGGGTTGTACCGAATCGCGTCTGGAGGTAAGGATAAACGATATCTTAAAGTGCTTGGTGAGTTCAACAGCTCCTTTGTGATCGTAAACGCCATTTGGATAGGCGAAATAATCCACCGATCTGCCAGTTATTTTCTCCAGCTTCACTTTTGGATCTGTAATCTGTTTCTGCCAGTCGGTCGTATCTTTGAATTTGACTACCATGGAATGATCCCAGGTGTGAAGTCCTACCGTATGCCCTTTCTTTGCCAACTCCGAAATCTGATCCTTTGTCATGTAATTCTTCTTGTTGTACGTGATGGTCATGATAAAAAAAGCACCTTTGAAACCCTGTTTCTCCATAACTGGAGCTGCGATGTAAAAATGCTCCGTCCTGGAATCATCAAAAGTGATCAGGACCGGCTTTTTAGGTAGTGGCTTATTGTAAACCAGATAGTCGTATAATTGGGATGGTGAAATGGAGTGAAAGCCACTATCGGACAAAATTTTCATATGAGCGGAGAAGGTTTCAGGGCTTACGGTGTAATCCCCTTTTTTCCCATCCTCTATACGGTGATAGCATAGAATTGGTACTTCCGGTTTTGCAAAAATCTGAGCAGTGGTATTTTCAGTTGGTTTGATGGTCGAGCTATCTTCTACAGCAATGTGATTGCTTGCCTTGCCTGAGTGCTCATCCTGCCGTTGTGCGTTTTTGCAACTGGTAAAGAATAAACCTGAAATCAACGTACAGATAAGAAAAAATCTTTTAGTCATTTTTGTTTGAGTGATTGATAGAGTACCTCTTGAATTTTTGTCCGTATGCCCATTCTGGCCAGCTTGTTAACTCCATCAAAGGGATAGGTGCGGTTGCTTAAAAAGACAAACACAAGACCGTTAACGGGGTCAACCCAGCAACATGTTCCGGTATAACCTGTATGTCCATAGACTTCACGTGGTGCAGAAATGCAACATGGATTGTGAGCCGGATTTGAAGGAAAAGGTTTATCAAAACCCAGACCGCGCCTTCCGCTGGCCGAAGTTGTAGTTGTAAAGACCCTGCAAGTTTCGGCGCTAAGGTAACGTTTTCCATTCAATTCTCCGTTGTTTAAAATCATTTGATGGACAGTTGCGACATCCCTGGCTGAAGCAAATAAGCCGGCATTACCCGATATTCCTCCCAGAAATGCAGCATCCGGATCGTGCACATACCCCTGCAAGATTCCGTTACGCAAAAAATCCTTTTTTAACGTTGGTGCAATGTCTTGCTTCTGATGGGTCCGCAAAGGAAGATAGGCTGTGTTCTTAAGTTCCATGGGTCTGTAAAACGTGCTGTCCAGAAAGACATCCATGGAAATGCCGCTGATTGTCTCCACAACCTCTTTCAGCAACAGGAAGTTTACACAACTATATATATAGGTTTTGTTACGCAACCGTGAGTTGGCAATCATTGTCATTGCCGCTTCATGGAAGTTGTTTCGTATATAGAAGCTGTCAGATATTTGAGTGTTGAATGTGTCCGTAGGGTTCATTGAAACCATGTCTTGTTTGTAGATAGAGTTACCTATTCGAACGATCTGTGTCGTATCCTTTGTTGTAGCCAGGCAATAACAGGAAAGTGATGCCTGCAAACCCGATTCGTGCAACAATAGCTCGGATATTGTAAGGCTGTCCTTGTCCGTGCCCTGAAGAAAGGGCAGATAGGTGGCTATTTTATCACTAAGCTTAAGTTTGCCTTCATCATACAATTTCATGATGGCAAGCAATGTCCCTGTTGTCTTCGAAAGGGAAGCCAGATCGTACATTGTAGTTGGTTTCACATCCTGTGTGCCCTCGTAGGTGTAATGTCCAAAACACTTGTCGTAAATTGGTTTACCATCTTTCATGACAAAAACCTGACAACCGGGAAATGCCCTGGCCTTAATGCCTGCATTTACAATGGATCCAATTCTGTTCAAAATGGCAGGATCCATGCCAACATCCTTGGGTGAGTATTTGACAGGGACACTGGCAATAGGCGTGTTTCCAGCCAGCTCCAAGAGAATGATCGAAAAGATAAAGACGAGTCCTATTTTGAGTTTTTTGAACATCAGCAGTAAAATTAGTACTTGACTATTTTTCAGACAAGATAAAAATTAAATTCATTCCATTTTGTTGTTTTTATAGAAATGTTGCTTATATTTGTACTCAATACAACAATGTAATAAGTACAATTGTAAAAAAACAGTACAATTATCGATGGAAACATACAGTAAATTAATATCCTATAACATCAAACCTTCCCTACAAAGGATAGCGATTATGGATTACTTGTTGACCCATCGCACGCATCCATCAGCCGATGAAGTTTATACCAACTTAAGTGTGACGATGCCTACCTTGTCTAAAACGACAGTATACAACACCCTTAAATTGTTGTCTGAACATGGAGCGTCACTCATGCTTACCATTGATGAAAACAAAGTGTGTTTTGATGGCGACATCTCCCCGCATACCCATTTCCTGTGCAAGAAATGTGCTAAAATATTCGATCTTCCCAATGTCAGACCAGTGAATGATCTGATGAGTGTGGAAACCGATGGACACGTTATTCAGGAGGTGCAGGTCTATTATAAAGGTATTTGTAAGCATTGCTTAACCGAATAAATAAAGTTTAATTTTTAAAAGAAAAAAAATGAAGAAGAAATTTAGATGTACTGTATGTGGTTATGTTCATGAAGGCAACGAAGCTCCGGATGAATGTCCATTGTGTAAAGCTGAAGGCAGTAAATTTGTAGAAGTGGTAGAGACGGTAGGCGCTCTGGCTTTTGCAGACGAACACGTAATCGGTGTTGCCAAGGGTTGTGACGAAGAGATGATCAAGGATCTCAACAACCATTTTATGGGAGAATGTACAGAAGTGGGAATGTATTTGGCGATGAGCCGTCAGGCCGACCGTGAAGGTTATCCGGAAGTGGCTGAGGCTTTCAAGAGATACGCGTGGGAAGAAGCAGAACACGCATCTAGATTTGCAGAATTATTGGGTGATGTTGTTTGGGATACCAAAACAAATCTCGCCAAACGCAGAGATGCCGAACAAGGCGCTTGCGAAGACAAAAAACGTATTGCCACACGTGCTAAACAGTTGAACCTGGATGCTATCCACGACACCGTTCATGAAATGTGCAAGGACGAAGCCCGTCATGGTAAAGGTTTCGAAGGTCTGTATAACAGGTACTTCAAATAATTAAGAATAGACTTGTTTTCGTATTATTAAAGGTCTGCACCCAATTCAACCGGGTGTGGACCTTTTCTCATTGTAGCACTAAAAGAAAAAACCGCAACTGATTGATAATCAATTGCGGTTTCCTTTGTTAAGTACCCAGACCCGGGATCGAACCGGGATGGAAGTGAATCCACTGGTGTTTGAGACCAGCGCGTCTACCAATTCCGCCATCTGGGCGTTTAGCGGGTGCAAAAGTACAAATATTTTTTGTTTTTGCAAGTTTTTGGGTATTTTTTCTTTTGTTTTGGAGTTTTAACCGAATGTTTAATGTCTCGTATTGCATTTTGCTTATTTTTGTATTGATTATTCATCAAACTTAAATTGAAATGAAAAAACTCACAATTCTGGCTTTGGCCATCTTCTTGTTTTCTGGTGTGACCAAAGCTCAATTGCGATATGGAATTAAAGGTGGTGCGAATCTTTCAGACATCATCACCAAAAATGCAATGCTTGATGCTGCGAATATGGGCATTCATCCTCAGGTTGGACTTCTATTACAATACAAGATGGGTAATTTTTCCATACAGCCTGAGCTTTTATACACAGAGAAGGGTGGAACTTTTAAAGGTGTTTATGGAAAGAGCAATTATCTGGCACTGTATGCCAATCTGACAGACCAAAATCCGGATATTTCCCTGGTATCCCAGCAGCTTGAAATACCATTGAATCTCCAGTTTGGATTGAAATTAGGCAAGTCCCGGGTCTATATACAGGGTGGGCCATACCTCTCGTACGTGCTGACAGGTCGTATCAATGGTGAAAATAGTTCCTATAAGAGTGTTGGAGAATTGTATGAGTTCAATCGATTCGATTATGGACTTGGAGCTGGTGCCGGAGTGGAATACAAGAAATTTCAGTTTTCAGCCAAGTACGATTTTGGATTTAGTCCGGTTGGAAAAGAAACAATCAATGCCATCAGTGGTGAAAACTTCAATCCATTTTATGAAATGAAGAACCGAAATATAAATGTTTCAATAGGCTACTTATTCTAAGGTTTGACGTATAAATTGAACAAAATAAACGTTTTGTTCAATCGATTTTTGTCCTGATTAGTAAATGGCCTATATTTGCCACAGATTATTTATCATAAAAAAAAACAGTATAATGAAGAAGATCATCACATTGATATTGCTTGTCTTTTTGTTTACGGGCGTTTCAAACGCGCAGTTGCGATATGGTATTAAAGGAGGGTTGAATGTTTCCAGTCTTTCGACATCTACCAGTGCAATAGATCAGGTGAAAGCTGCCAGCAGTTATCAAGGTGGTGTATTGATGCAATTGAAATTGGGTGGTTTCGCCATTCAGCCTGAATTGTTGTATACCATTAAGTCCAGTGACTTGCACATACCTACGGGAGAGGCTCCGAAATTGAGAGAATATATTGGTACAGTGACGTCCCTGAACTATGAGACACAAAACTTAGAAATTCCAGTGAATTTCCAGCTTGGGATGGATTTTGGCCCAGCACGGGTATATGCACAAGCAGGCCCTTATGTCACTTTTGCCCTTTCAGGTGCTCTGAATGGTGATGTTAAACTGTATGATACGGTCGATGAAAATCTGGCTTTCAACAAATTTGACTGGGGCTTTGGACTGGGAGCTGGAGCTGAAATTTTTGGCTTTCAGCTGGCGTTGAAGTATGATTTTGGAATGAACCCGGCCGGTGAGGAGACCTTCACTAATTCCAACATCAAGAAAAATATGAATCCTTTCTACGATATGAAGAATAGAAATCTGAACATATCGTTGGCCTTTTTGTTTTAGGTCCCAACTAAAATGATAAAAAAACCGGTCGTTCTTCAACGTCCGGTTTTTTTATGCCGGATTCAGTAGTTCGAGCAAATCTAATGGACTATCTATGATAGCTTTTGCACCATTCTCCAACAATTCCTCTTTGCTGCGAAAGCCCCATGTCACCCCGACAGGGTACATGCCGGCAGCAACAGCTGTAGTCATATCTACCCCAGTGTCACCCACATATAGGATATCTTCCGGTGAAAAGCCCAGCTTCTGACTGATAAGCAGGGCAGAGGTAGGATCCGGCTTGCGTGGAAGTCCCTCTTTTGAGCCGAGTGTGACTTCGAAAGGCCATCTGGATAACAATTCGCCGACTATCTTTTGGGTAAAATCATCCGCTTTGTTTGATAAGATAGCCAGTTTCAGTGATTGGACCATCAAGGAATCAAGCATCTCCGAAATGCCTTGGTAAAGCACCGTCTTGCCCAGGCAATTCTTTTCGTAGTCTTTTAAAAGGCCGGAATAGAGCGTTGAGATAGTCTCTTCTGTTCTTTTTTCCTCCGGAAGGGTACGACCGACCAGAACTCTGAGGCCTCTTCCCACAAAGTATCTATAAGCATCGTAATTGTGAGTCTGAAACCCATTCGCTACCAAAACCCGGTTCATGGAATCGGCGATGTCGTGAAGAGAATTGATGAGGGTTCCATCCAGATCGAAAATGATGGCTTTGAAAATCGTTTTAGGTTGAAGCATAGACTACTATTTATCTAAAAATCCTTTAAAAAGTCAAAGGTAAGGCAAAATAATATTGTCCGGACGGGCTTTTTCCTTTATTTTTACAGAATTATTCCAGCGCGCTTATTAGTTTATAAAAAAGATAGGATAACATGAACAAGATTGTACGGAAAATTGACTATTCAGATTTGGTTGTAAGGTTTGATATTGAAGCTCCCAGAATCGCAAAGGCTCGTAAACCCGGGAACTTTGTAATGATCAGGGTTGCTGAAAATGGGGAGCGAGTACCTTTTACAATAGCAGAAGCGGACATAGAAAAAGGCACAATTACTTTGGTGGTGCAGCGCGTAGGAGCTACTTCAAAGAAAATGTGCGCCCTCAACGAGGGCGATTTTTTATTGGATGTAGTAGGACCACTTGGAAAAGCTACTCATATAGAGAATTTCGGAACAGTAGTCTGTGCCGGTGGAGGCGTAGGTGTTGCACCCCTTTTGCCTATCGTGCAAGCCATGAAGCAAGCCGGGAACCGTGTGATTTCAGTTTTAGCAGCCCGATCCAAAGATTTGATTATTCTGGAAGATGAGATACGTGCTTGTTCCGATGAAGTTATCCTGATGACCGACGATGGTTCATCCGGCAGACAAGGTTTGGTGACCAATGGCGTTGAAGAGGTTATTCTCCGTGAAAAGGTGGATTTGTGTGTAGCCATCGGACCTGCCATCATGATGAAGTTCGTTTCGATCCTGACTAAAAAATATGAAATCCCCACTGTTGCATCCCTCAATACCATCATGGTGGACGGAACCGGAATGTGTGGAGCCTGCCGTGTGAGTGTTGGTGGAAAGACCAAATTTGTTTGTGTAGATGGTCCGGAATTTGATGCGCATCAGGTCGATTTTGACGAAATGATACAGCGCCTCAAAGCTTACAAAGAAGTGGAATAAGAAGATTTAAAATATTGAATGACAATGACTAAAGAAGAAATAATGGCCGAGCAACGCAATCAGGAATGGCGTGATGCCCTGCGAAAAAGCATAAAAGCAAAAGAACGTACCGATATTTCACGGGTTTATATGAACGAACTGGATGCAGAATATCGCAGTCATAATAAGGAAGAGGTCAATCAGGGGCTGAGTGCTGAACAGGCTATGCAGGAAGCTAAAAGATGTCTGGATTGTATCAATCCAACATGTATGACGGGCTGTCCTGTAGAGATCAATATACCTGGATTTATCAAGAATATTGAAAGGGCAGAATTCCTGGAAGCTGCAAAGACATTAAAAATGACATCCGCTTTGCCTGCTGTATGTGGTCGTGTTTGTCCACAGGAAAAACAATGTGAAGCTCAGTGTTTTTACACGTTGAAATTAAAGAAAGATGCCGTGGCTATTGGTCACCTGGAACGTTTCGCTGCAGATTATGAACGAGAAAGCGGACAAATCTCTGTACCTGTAATTGAACCCTCCAATGGCCGGAAGGTTGCGGCTATCGGTTCAGGTCCTGCCGGACTGTCTTTTGCCGGTGATATGGCCAAAAAGGGCTATTCTGTGACGGTTTTTGAAGCACTTCATGAAATTGGGGGTGTACTAAAATATGGCATTCCTGAATTTCGTCTGCCCAATAAGATTGTGGATGTTGAAATAGAGAGTTTAAAGAAGATGGGTGTAGAGTTTGTGATGGACACCATCATCGGTAAAACCATCACTTTCGAGGAACTCAAAGAAGAAGGATTCCTGGGTATGTTTGTGGCCAGTGGTGCCGGACTACCCAACTTTATGGATATTCCGGGTGAAAACCTGATCAATGTTCTTTCATCCAACGAATACCTGACTCGTGTAAACCTGATGGATGCTGCCAACCCCGAATCGGATACACCTGTACCATTTGGAAAGAATGTAGCCATCATCGGTGGTGGAAATACGGCTATGGACTCTGTTCGTACAGCCAAGCGCCTGGGAGCAGAACACGCCATGATTGTCTACAGACGTTCTGAAGAAGAAATGCCTGCCAGACTGGAAGAAGTGAAACATGCGAAGGAGGAAGGCATTGAATTTCTGACTTTGCACAATCCCATTGAATACATCGGTGATGAAAACGGACGTGTCAGACAAATGATACTCCAAAAGATGGAATTGGGTGAACCTGACGCATCCGGACGTCGCAAACCGGTAGTTATTCCAGGTGCAACCGAACTGAAAGACGTTGATCTGGTGATCGTCTCTGTTGGTGTGTCTCCCAATCCATTGGTCCCAAGTTCCGTCGATGGTCTGGAAGTCAGCAAATGGGGTACCATTATCGTAAACGAAGATATGCAGTCATCCATACCCACCATCTTTGCAGGAGGTGATATCGTAAGAGGTGGTGCAACGGTCATACTGGCGATGGGAGACGGTCGGAAGGCAGCAGCTTCCATGCATGAATATCTTACAAAATAAACGAAGTATGAGAAAGGTTTTTCTTTTATTCACCTTGTTACTGACTACAGTCACAGGTTTTGCTCAGTTCACCATTGATTCCAATGCTGCTGATGATTACTTGAAGAAAAAGGCTGAACAGGCTGAGGCCAGAAGAGTGCAGGATAGTATTCGACAAGTTCGGTTGGAGGATGAGCAAATGATGGCCACTGATATCCGATTCAGACTCAAATGGCTCAATATGCTGACCTACAGACAAACTGTCGGGTTTGTCGAAAATGGCTATAATCTTTCTTATTACGGTTGTTTGATAACTAAGGATGTATGGACCTATCCCATCAGTATCCGGCTTTCCAGTTCAAAAAGCTACAATGAGAACAACATGAAAGCTGGCTATAAGGATTGGTCCCAGAATCTTTCCTACTGGGGTATTTCCGGATTCAGAAGGTTGAAGGACAATTGGTATCTGTCATTGGGTGGACATATTCCTTTGGGTTGGGAACGGTACCGTTACGATGGTAAAGATGGAGAACATGCTGAAGAGTTGCCGACTGATAATCGACATTTCCATCTCCTGGCTGGTATAAATACGGAAGAACGCATTTTTTATATGACACCCAATAAGGTTGGACTGATCATGGGTTGCGGATTCTATCAAAGAGTCATGAATTCGAAAGTGTACACCGTTGATGCGGGGTTCTCCCTTGAAATCGGTTTAAAATTTTAAAAGCAACGAGGCTGTTCAAATACTTTTGAGACAGCCTCGTTGCTTTTAATAAGTTCTATATGGGGTCAAAGTTCAAGGCGTTGATCAAGAGGTATACCGGAGCGTACTTTTCGTACGTGAGGATTTCCGAATAAGCATCAACGCAGAGATTTGTGCCCTTTTTAAACATCGTTTTATCGTACCTGAGAACCATTCGTGACAGCATCACCAGGCTGAACAAAGTACAGCTTGCCGTCTGCATCCTCTGCCATCAGGATCATTCCCTGTGATTCGATGCCACGGAGCTTTCTGGCTTCCAGATTTATCAATACACAGACCTGACGGCCAACGACTTCTTCTGGCTTGAAATGCTCTGCTATGCCGGAAACTATAGTGCGTTGATCGATCCCTGTGTCCACCTTCAGTTTCATCAGCTTGCTGGTCTTTGGCACCAACTCTGCTTCAAGCACTTTCCCGATACGGATATCCATTTTGGAGAACTGATCAAAGTCAATGTCTGCTTTGGCAGGAGCCGCTTTGTAATCAAGGGCTTCGTTCGCTTTTTTAGTAGCCAATAATTTTTGAACCTGTGCTTCAACAGCCTCATCTTCCATTTTCTCAAAAAGAAGTTCTGGTTTGGCGGTTTGTTGTCCTTCAGTGAGCAAATCGATGTTTCCCAGATTTTCCCATTTGAAATCGTTCATACCCAACATGTCGCGAAGCTTGTTTGAGCTGAAAGGTAAAAAGGGTTCAAAGGCGATGGCCAGGTTGGCGGCTATCTGAAGACTCAGATGCAGAATGGTCCCCACACGGTCCATGTCTGTCTTGGCGACTTTCCAGGGTTCGGTGTCGGCCAGATACTTATTGCCGATGCGTGCCAGATTCATGGCTTCTTTTTGAGCATCGCGGAAACGGAAAATATCGAGGTAGGATTCTACATTTTTCTTGACACTGACAAATTCAGCAATGGTTGCTTCGTCGTATGGGGTCAGGGTGCCTTTCGCCGGTACTTTTCCCTCAAAGTATTTGTGGGTGAGTACCATGGCGCGGTTGATGAAGTTGCCGAAGATGGCTACCAGTTCGTTGTTGTTTCTGGCCTGAAAGTCTTTCCACGTGAAGTCGTTGTCTTTGGTTTCCGGCGCATTGGCAGTCAGTACGTAACGCAAGACATCCTGCTTGCCCGGAAAATCAATCAGGTACTCGTGCAACCAGACTGCCCAGTTTCGGGAAGTGGAGATTTTGTCACCTTCCAGATTCAGGAACTCATTGGCTGGTACATTGTCCGGTAAGATATACGACCCTTCAGCCTTGAGCATGGCAGGGAAAACGATGCAATGGAATACAATATTGTCTTTACCGATGAAATGGAGGAGGCGGGTATCTTCGTCCTTCCACCATTTTTCCCAGCTGTCCGGAAGCAATTCGACGGTGTTGGAGATGTAACCGATGGGAGCGTCAAACCAAACGTAAAGCACTTTCCCTTCCGCTCCTTCCACAGGTACAGGGATTCCCCAGTCCAGGTCACGGCTCACGGCGCGAGGTTGCAGACCCATATCCAGCCAGCTTTTGCACTGACCATAAACATTGGCCTTCCATTCCTTGTGGTCTTCCAGTATCCATTTCCTTAAATCGGCTTCATGCTTGTCAAGGGGCAGATACCAATGCTTGGTCTCCCGCATCACAGGCGCATTGCCGCTGATGGCAGAATGGGGGTTGATCAGGTCGGTTGCGTTTAAGGATGTGCCGCAGGCTTCGCATTGGTCGCCATATGCCCGTTCGCTTTTGCAATGGGGGCAAGTACCCACAATGTAGCGGTCAGCCAGGAATTGTCCGGCCTCTTCATCGTAGTATTGCTCAGAGGTTTTCTCGATAAACTCTCCTTTTTCGTAGAGCTTACGGAAAAAATCGGAAGCAACCTGATGATGGGTTTTTGATGTGGTCCGTGAATAGATGTCGAAAGTGATGCCAAAATCCTCAAAGGATTTCTTGATGATACCGTGGTATCTGTCAACAATATCCTGAGGAGTGACACCTTCTTTTTTCGCTTTGAGAGTGATGGGTACACCATGCTCGTCCGAACCTCCGATAAACAATACGTCCTTGTTTTTGAGACGCAGGTATCGTACATAAATATCGGCTGGAACGTATACGCCGGCCAGGTGTCCTATGTGTACCGGTCCGTTGGCGTAGGGCAAAGCCGCGGTAACAGTGGTCCGTTTAAATTCTTTGGTCATAATCTCTTAAATTTGACCGCAAAAGTACAAAATAAAATTCGATTTAATCCAACCTGACGCCCTTGACTTTCAGCTGTTCGATGTAGGTTTCAATGTGTCTGTCGCGCTTTTCCTCGAAGATTTCTCCGACATTGATCATGATGCCTGTTTCTTCTACATCTCCAAACTCGTCGTTGATGCAAGTTCCGAACACCCTCATGGTTGGAGACAGATTCATGTAGGCATTCACAAGAGGTGGTATATTGCGGCTTAGATTGCGGACATGCGAGTTCAGAATCTTGTAATTTTCCTTAAAGTTATTTCCTTTGAAGATCTTACTTAATCCCGAAAGGTCCATGTGTGTCCTCAATGGGTGGATGGGATAAACAATGCGATCGGGATCCGGGAAATTTTTGTGAAGGAAATAGAGGATCATATTGCGGCCTTCTACACCAAAGTTTGGATACATCGTGACCTTGCCAAAGAAATATTTCAGGTCGGGATACATGACAATCAGTGCGCCAAGTCCGTCCCAAAGATTGTCCATGACAAACAGGGCTTTTGATCCGGCTAGTGAAGACTGGTATCCGACTGTTACGAATGAACGTCCCAATTCGATGGTGTAGGGTAGGAACTCTTCAATAAAAAGGTCGGAAAAGGCAAAAAGATGGGCAGATGAAAGACCCAGCATGCCATTCTCTTTTGTTTGGACTTCCTTACCGTGAATGAACCGATAGCCACCCATGATTTCTTCATTTTCCGGATTCCAAACGATGAGTTGTTTGTACGGATTTTCCATCGTGTCATAGTGGTCGATATCGGCAGCTTTGCCAGTTCCCCCACCCGAAAAGCGATAAGCCTCTTCCCTCAAACGTCCGATTTCCAGCATCGTATTGGGTGAGTCCTGATGGGTGATCACATAAAGCTCATTGTTGGCTTTATTGGTGGTTCTGAATAGTTTATCCTTAGTTAGTTCAGATCTGAGTAAATCTTTGGAGATGGGGTCAATTACTTTTTCCATTATTTTTTCGGCTTTTTTGCAAGCGAGAGGGCTTGCTCCCTTACCCAGTCGGCCCATTTCTGAGCACTGCGGCTACTATCAAAAGTTTTATATGAAATTGGCTTACCAAAATAAATATGATAAGTGTTTCCTCTTTGTTTAAACATTTCATCTACCAGATACAGCATCTCAAAATTGGTTTTTAATCCAAGAATTTTGCGGATGTTGGCCAGATTGTAGAAGAAGTTTGAGTTTCGTCCTTCAAAATAAACAGGGATGACGTCCCTTTCTGTCTCAATTGATTTGGTAATGAAGGATTTGGTCCATGGCATTTCGCTGATTTTACCATGGATGCGTCTGGAGCAAATACCAGCAGGAAATATAACCATTTGCATCTCTGACCGGTAAGCTTCATCCAATCGCTGCGGCAACGTCCTTCGTTGTGTTTTGTTACCGACCTTGTTTACCGGAACAAACAGAGGCAGCAGGTTTTTGAGGCTTGACAACAGGTCGTTGGAGAGAAATTTGATGCTCCTGTCGGGGAAATGGTTGTGAATGGCAAGTCCTGTACTCAGGCCATCAATCCCACCCAGGGGATGGGTGCCGGCAAAGGTGTACTTCCCTTTCGGAATTTCATCCAGACCTTCCGTATGGATGGTGATATCCAGAAAACGAATAGATTCATTCACAAAATCGATCCCTTCAACATCATTATGCTCTGCCAAAAAATGATTGATTTCATCCTGGTGAACAATTTTTTCCAAATACCGAACCAAAAAATCCGGAACCTTTGTGTTGGGTGCTTTTGCTTTTAGAATCTCCCTTACGTTGATGAACAGCGTTTCAGATTGAGACATTTTTATTTCCTCTTTTCAATTATAAATCCGGACAAAAGTATATTTTTTTTGAGAAACGACCAACATTTATTCTATAATGGGTTTATAAACCGTCAAATGGATATCCACGACGTAAAGAAAAAAAGGGGAGGAAGATATGAACAAGAGAGTTATCAACAGGGTGTTCATAACTAATATAAAGGTCAGTTATATAGAGGGATAAAAGGTGTATAAGTTGTTGAAAAAGAATTATTTTCATTTGTTGATAAATATGTGGGGAAAAGTGTGGTAAAGTGGTGTGTAATATGTATTTTTGCCTGAAATAATTTGCTTAACTGTGCGAAGATGCGATTCTTAGGAAACATAGAAGCCAAGCTGGATACGAAGAGCCGTGTGTTTATTCCTGCACTGTTCCGTAAGGTACTTGTTGCAGAAAATGAACAGATACTTTATCTGCGTAAAGATATTTTCCAGAATTGCATTACAGTTTATCCAAAAACGGTATGGGAAGAGGAGCTGGGCCTGTTGCGCTCAAAGCTGAATAAATGGAATCCTGACGAACAGGATTTGTATCGTCAGTTCATGTTGGAGGCAGAGGTGGAGGAACTGGATGCCAGTGGACGAATACTTATCTCCAAACATCTATTGAATAGTGTCGGAATAGAGTCGGAGGTCCGTTTCCTCGGTGTGGACAACACCCTGGAAATATGGCCGAAGGAAGCATTGGAAAAACCGCGTGTGGAACCAGATCTTTTCAGGGAAAAAATGCGGGAATTGATGGCTGGCACCACACAGCCTGTTCGGTGATAAGATGTCTTTTTGCTAAAATTGAAAATTCTGATAAAAATGAGTGAATACCATGTGCCGGTTTTGTTGCAGACATGCATTGAGGGCTTAAATATAAACCCGGAAGGGACCTACGTTGATGTCACTTTCGGTGGAGGTGGACATTCACGGGAAATCGTTTCGCATCTCACTACTGGAAAACTCTACGGATTTGATCAGGATGAGGATGCGGAGCAGAATATTACCCTGGATCCCCGCTTTGTCTTTGTCAGAAGTAATTTCAGGTATCTTTCAAATTTCCTCCGCTATCATGGAGTGGATCAGGTTGACGGCATTCTGGCCGATCTGGGTGTGTCCTCACACCATTTTGACGATACCGAAAGAGGATTTTCCTTTCGCTTTGAAGAAGGGATGCTGGATATGCGTATGAATAAAAAAGCAGGATTAACTGCTGCCGACATTGTCAATACCTATAAGGAAGACGATTTGGCCAACGTTTTCTACAAATACGGTGAATTAAAAAACTCCCGACGTCTGGCTGCAGGTTTGGTCCTTGCCAGAAACAATGCATTAATTACAACGGTCGCTTCTTTTCTGGAAGTTGTCAAACCTTATTTTGGCCGGGAAAAAGAGAAAAAAGACCTGGCACGTGTCTTTCAGGCACTTCGGATTGAAGTGAATCAGGAAATGTCGGCACTGGAAGACATGCTTCAACAAGCTCTTGCTGCACTTAAGCCCGGTGGAAGACTGGTCGTTATGACCTACCATTCACTGGAAGACCGCTTGGTTAAAAATTTCATGAAAACCGGGAACTTTGAGGGTAAAAGCGAACAGGATTTTTTCGGAAACTTTCAGACCCCCTTTCGTCTGATTAACAATAAGGTAATTGTACCGGATGAAAATGAGCAGTCACTGAATCCCAGATCCAGGAGTGCCAAATTGCGTATTGCTGAGAAGAAATAACAATTGATGGAAGCAAAGGCGAGTAAGATGAAAGCATCAAAAGTCCAGACAAGAAAAAAATCATACAGGACTTTAGTCAATGAGATTTTCGACGGAAGTTTCATGACAAAGGATGCGTTGAGACGTAACATTAAACTGATCCTCCTTATTGTTTGCTGTATATTCATCTATATTAGCAACCATTATGCTGTCATCATGAACTTGTCCGAAATTGATACCCTGCAAAAAAAACTGACGGATGTGAAATATGAAACGTTGACCATATCATCTCAGCTGATGCGTGAAAGTCGTCAGTCGTTTGTGCGTGAGATGGTCAACGAGCGGGGACTAAGCCTCGAGGATTCTACGACACCTCCTTTTAAAATCACAAAGGAATAATTTTTTGGTTTTCTTATGAGTGAGCAGATAAACAAAAATAATTTCAGTGAGGAAGTCCGTAAGCAGATACGAAGACGCTATACGTTTGTCGTGCTGCTTTTTTTCGCGCCTATTATTTTGATTTTCTGGACTATCATTAAAGTGCAGTTCATTGAAGGCAAGGCCTGGAGAGATTTGGGTGAGAAATCAAAGATGGAAGACGTCCTGGTACCTTCCAACAGAGGAAACATACTTTCCCAGGATGGACAATTAATGGCCAGCACCGTTCCATACTATGCTTTATATATGGATTTTCAGGCCGTGGACCAGGATACATTCTTTCGATACCTGAAGCCCTTATGTGTGAGTCTTGCCGGTAGATTCGGAGATAAATCCGCTTCCGGATACCGCCAGCATCTGCTGAAAGGCTACAAAAAGCAGAGCAGAGAATACCTGATAACCCGATCAAAGGTCTCACATACAGAATTACGAGTGGTTAAGAAATTCCCCTTGTTTGTCAAAGGACGTTATCAAAGTGGACTCTACGAGAAGAAGTACCTTCAACGGAAAAAACCTTTCGGTTCCCTGGCTTCGCGTACCATCGGAGATATTTACGGAGATTTCAACAAAGGCGGTAAGAACGGTCTGGAATTGCAGTACGATTCACTTTTGCGTGGGCAACCCGGTGTTTGTGTGCGTCAGAAGATTGCAGGAAAATATATGGGCGTGAATGAGCTCAATCCGATTGATGGACTCGATTTGGTGACGACACTGGACATTCACATGCAGGATGTTGCTGAAACGGCGCTGGGAAGGGAATTGCGTCGGGTCAGAGCGGCATCTGGCACTGTAGTCCTAATGGAAGTGGCAACCGGGCAGGTCAGAGCCATCAGTAACCTGGGACTGACCGAGTCGGGAGAATATTTTGAGACGCAGAATTATGCGGTTTCCGATTTGAGTGAACCCGGTTCAACCTTTAAGACTTTTTCCATGATGGTAGCCCTGGAGCAGGGATTGGTTCATCCAACGGATTCCATTGATACGGGCGATGGACTTAAGGTGATGTATGGCAGAAACATGACCGATCATAAAAGGGGCGGTTATCACATGCAAACAGCTGCCACAAGCATATGGTATTCTTCCAATATTGGGGTTTCGGGCCTCATTGACAAGCATTATAAAAATCAACCCTGCCGTTTTGTGGACGGGTTGTACAAGATGGGACTGAATATGGACATGAAACTGGAGATACCAGGTTATGCCAAACCTTATATTCCTTATCCCGTTGGTGGAAAACGGTATTGGGCAAGAACGGACTTACCCTGGATGTCAATCGGTTATGTCACACAGGTGCCTCCCATTTATACGCTGGCTTTCTACAATGCCATCGCCAACAACGGTGTTTTGCTGCGTCCGTATTTCGTCAAAGCCTTGTCCCGGAATGGAGAGGACGTTGAGGCTTTTGAGCCCAGGATACTGAATGAAAAGATTTGTTCAGATGCTACGCTTGCCACCATCAGAACGATGCTTGACAGTGTGGTTGCTCATGGAACAGGAAGTGGCGCATTAAGCAAGGTGGTGCACATTTCTGGAAAGACCGGAACAGCTCAGCTTTCAAAAGGCACAACAGGCTATCAGCAGGGAGGAAAGACTCACCAGGTATCCTTTTGCGGGTATTTCCCCTCCAAAAAACCAAAGTATAGTTGTATTGTGGTTATCCGGGAACCAAAGGGCGAAATTCCATCCGGAGGTAAACAGGCTGGTGGAGTATTCCGGGAAATAGCTGAAAGGATTTATTCCCAGAATTTACGACTTCAACCCAGCCGGCAGGATACAGCACCAGGTTATGCTTTTCCTATTCCTAAAGCAGGTAAAGTAAAGAGTCTGAAAGAAGTATTCAGTGCTTTTAATATACCGTTTTCCAGGGAAGTGCCGGAAAAGACAAAATGGGTGCAGGCATCAACCAATGAAAATGGTCTGCATATGACGTCTGTTGAACCACGTAAATGGTTGGTTCCCAACGTTGCAAACATGGGTGCAAGGGATGCTGTCTACTTGCTGGGAAAAGCCGGTCTTAAGGTCTCCATTTCTGGAAGAGGAAAGGTGGTCAATCAGTCCATTCCACCGGGCTCTTTCTTTAATCGGGGACAGCATATATCATTGACATTAAAATAGATTCTTATGAAATTAAGGGAATTGTTAGAAGGACTTTCCATAAAGACCAGTATTGGTTCTTTGGATCACGAAATCGAAAATCTATGTTTTGATTCACGTAAAGTGGGACATGGTTCGTTGTTTGTCGCGCAAAAAGGAACACAATCTGATGGACATGCCTATATTCCTTCTGTTATAGAAAAAGGTGCTTTAGGAGTGGTTTGTGAAGTTATGCCCGAATCGTTTGCCGAAGGCGTGAGTTACATACAGGTTGAAAGCAGCGATGAGGCTTTGGGCCGACTGTCCTGCAAATGGTTCGGAGATCCTTCTGAGAAACTTCAGTTGGTCGGTGTTACAGGAACAAACGGCAAGACCACCATTGCGACACTTTTATATGAAACCTTCCGTCAATTCGGCCATAAAGTCGGTTTGCTTTCCACCGTTTGCAATTACATCGACAAGGAGGCTATCCATGCAACTCATACCACACCTGATTCTTACGCCATCAATGAGCTTTTAGCCAGAATGGCTGAAGCAGGCTGTGAATATGCTTTTATGGAAGTCAGTTCCCATTCCATCGATCAGCGCAGAATAGCTGGCCTTCATTTTGTGGGTGGTATCTTTACCAATCTGACCCGCGATCATCTGGATTACCATTTGACGGTCGAAAATTATCTGAAGGCAAAAAAACGCTTTTTCGATGACCTGCCAAAGGGTGCTTTTGCATTGACCAATTCGGACGACAAGAATGGTTCGGTGATGTTGCAAAATACTCAGGCCCGCAAATATGATTATTCTACCCGTACCCTGGCCGATTTCAAGGCGAAAGTTCTGGAAAACCATTTTGAGGGCATGGTGCTGGATATCAATGGTCTGGAAGTGAACGTGCAATTTATAGGTCTTTTCAACGTGTCCAATCTTCTGGCTATCTATGGTGCAGCTTGTCTGCTCGGAAAGAAACCGGAAGAGGTCTTGTTAATATTGAGTACCTTGAAACCCGTTTCAGGTCGTCTGGAATTCATGCGGTCACCCAGCGGTTTCCTTTCTATTGTGGATTATGCACATACACCCGATGCCCTTAAGAATGTTCTGAAAAGCATCAATGAGCTGATACAAGGCGGGAGTAATGTCATAACCGTAGTGGGAGCAGGAGGCAACAGGGATAAGGGCAAACGCCCGTTGATGGCAAAAGAAGCTATTGCCGGGAGCAATAAAGTCATACTGACCTCGGATAATCCCCGTTTTGAAGAGCCGCAGGAAATATTGAACGATATGTACGAAGGTGTGGAAGCCGGAAAACGTTCAAAGGTACTCTGCATCGTAGATAGAAAAGAAGCAATACGAACTGCCTGTATGCTGGCAAAACCAGGTGACGTCATTCTGGTTGCAGGAAAAGGTCACGAAGATTACCAGGATATAAAAGGGGTTAAACATCCTTTTGATGACAAAAAGGTGATTGCCGAAATTTATTCAACACTCCAATAAACTGATTCATATGTTAATACCTTTGTTTCAATATCTTGATCAACTGGATATTCCCGGTGTCGGTGTTTTTCAATACATCTCTTTCCGATCAGCTATTGCTTTTATTTTATCCATGTTCATTGCAACCAGTGTTGGCAAACGCATCATCGTTTACCTTCAGCTGAAACAGGTGGGTGAAACCATTCGCGACCTGGATCTTGAAGGCCAAATGAGCAAGAAGGGCACACCGACAATGGGCGGACTCATCATAATGCTGGCTATTTTAGTGCCGGTCCTCCTGTTAACCAAATTAAACAATATCTACATCATACTGATGTTGATTTCAACGGTATTGCTTGGTGCTTTGGGATTTGCCGACGATTACATCAAAGTGTTCAAGAAAGACAAAGATGGATTGAAAGGTCGGTTCAAGATCATTGGCCAGGTTGGTATTGGGCTCATAGTGGGCATTGTCCTTTATTTAAGTCCGCAAGTGGTGATACGTGAGAACGTGGAGATTGTAAAGAATGATCAGATAGAGCGGGTTCATATCAGTTACGATGAAGTGAAATCAACAAAAACCACTATCCCTTTCTTCAAGAACAACAATATGGATTATGCCGTTCCATTTGAATCCCTGGGGGAATACAAGCAACTGGCCGGATGGTTTCTTTTCATACTGATTACTATTTTTATTGTGACCGCTGTCTCGAACGGCGCCAATCTGACGGATGGTCTGGATGGCCTGGCTACAGGCTCGTCAGCCATTATCGGGGTTGTATTGCTGATTCTGGCGTATGTTTCCAGCCACGTGAATTATGCCTCCTACCTGAATATTATGTACATACCCGGATCCGAGGAGTTGGTGGTCTATATGGCTGCATTTGTCGGTGCGACCATTGGTTTCTTGTGGTATAATTCCTATCCTGCACAGGTTTTTATGGGAGATACCGGAAGTTTGATGCTGGGTGGAGTCATCGCTGTTTTCTCTGTCATCATCCGGAAAGAACTATTGATTCCGATTTTCTGTGGTATTTTCTTAGTTGAAAGTCTGTCTGTTGTTCTTCAGGTTTCCTATTTTAAACATACAAAAAGAATGACGGGTGTTGGAAAAAGACTCTTTAAAATGACTCCGCTTCATCACCATTATCAGAAACCAGGAGATTCAAGCATAAATGCTTTGATACAATGGCCTTTTCAGGCCGTACCAGAATCTAAGATCGTTATACGTTTCTGGATTATAGGTATGATTTTGGCTGTCATAGCAATTGCAACATTAAAAATGCGATAAGAATGAAAAGAATTGTGATTTTAGGTGCCGGAGAAAGCGGTACAGGTGCTGCAATCCTGGCTCAAAAAGAGGGTTTTGATGTTTTTGTTTCCGATTTCTCTGCTATTAAGGAAGAGTACAAAAAAGTGCTTGACAGTCACGGCATTCAATGGGAAGAAAAGCAACACACTGAAGATCTGATCCTGAATGCGGATGAGGTCATCAAGAGCCCGGGGATTACAGATAAATCGCCCATCGTCAAAAAACTGAAGGAGAAAGGCATTCATATCATCTCTGAAATTGAATTCGGCGGTCGTTACACAAATGCCAAAACGATTTGTATCACAGGTAGCAACGGAAAGACCACCACCACACTTCTCACGTATCACATTCTGAAGAGTGGAGGCCTGAACGTCGGTTTAGCCGGAAATATCGGAAGAAGTTTTGCCTGGCAGGTGGCTGAAGAAAACTACGACTTTTATGTGTTGGAGCTCAGTAGTTTCCAACTGGACAATATGTATGATTTCAAGGCCGATGTAGCTGTTTTGCTTAACATCACACCGGATCATCTGGACAGATATAACTATGACATGCAGAACTATGTGGATGCCAAGTTCCGGATTATCCAGAATCAGACAGAACAAGACTCTTTTATCTTTTGGGCGGATGATCCCTTGATCCGGGCCGAAATAGCCAAACGGGATATTCGTTCACGCAAATTTCCATTTTCCCTAAAGAAAGGTACCGGAATAAAAGCGTTTATAGAGAACCATTTTTTGGTGATCGATACACCGGAGCAACAATTTCAGATTGAACAGGAGGAATTATCGCTTTCAGGTACTCACAATTTGTACAACTCCTTGGCTGCAGCAGTTTCAGCCAATATCGCACAAATCAAGAAAGAAAATATCAAACAAGCTCTCAATAATTTTGAAGGTGTGGAACACCGTCTGGAAAGAGTGGCCAATGTTCGTGGAGTAACGTACATCAACGACTCCAAGGCTACCAATGTGAATTCTTGCTGGTATGCCCTGGAATCCATGAAAACACCTGTTGTCCTGATTCTTGGCGGAACAGATAAGGGCAACGACTATACAGAAATTGAAAGCCTGGTTAAGGATAAAGTTAAGATCCTGATCTTTCTGGGTTTGGACAACTCGAAACTGCATGAGTTCTTTGATGGAAAAGTGTCCCGGATTTTTGATGCTACATCCATGGATCAGGTGCTTTCCATCTCCTATGAACATGCGGAAAAAGGGGATACAGTGCTGCTTTCTCCATGTTGTGCCAGTTTTGACTTATTCAAGAATTACGAAGATCGTGGAGAGCAATTTAAAGCTGGTGTCCTGAAACTGTAAATACATTTTTTATGGAATTGCTGCAGAAAATATTTAAAGGAGACCGCATCGTATGGATCGTATATGCCGTACTTTGTGTCATATCACTGATTGAGGTGTTCAGTGCATCCAGTACTTTGGCATATTCCACCCAGAATCCATTCGGACCCATAGCCCGTCATGCTTCGTTTTTGATCATGGGTACTGTTGGTGTCATATTCTTGCACAATTTCCACTACAAACACGCCAAGTTTATGGGGGTAGTGGTCCTGTTTCTCGCCGTAACTCTGTTGATACTCACACCGCTTATTGGAGTGAGGGTGAACAATGCCTCGCGTTGGATTGAAGTCTTTGGTGTTCAGTTTCAACCTTCTGAATTCGCCAAGCTGGCTATGGTCATTTTCTCCGCTTTTGTACTGAGCAAATGTCAAAGGACAGAAGAAGACCTGACCAAAGCCTTTTGGATCATCCTGATTTTCACCGCTGGTTTTGCAGCTTTGATTCTGGCTGAAAACCTTTCAACCGCTCTGATGCTTTGTGTGGTGGTTTTCATTATGATGATCTTTGGCCGTGTTCCATTGAAGAAATTGCTCATTGTATTTGGAATCGTTGTTTTTGTTGCCGTCGTATTCCTTCTGTTGCTCAAATTTGTGGATTCTGTACCCGGTATGAGCAGGTGGGGAACATGGCATAATCGACTGTTTGGTCAGGAGCTGGGCGTCATGGATATCGGTTTCAAGATTGACGACAGCAATTACCAGACATCACATGCCAACATCGCCATTTCGAATGGTACTTTTTTTGGATGCTTACCCGGAAATAGTCAGCAAAGGGATTTTCTTCCTCAGGCTTATTCGGATTTCATCTATGCCATCATTATAGAAGAAACCGGCTGGCTGGGTGCTATTGCCGTACCGTTCCTATACATGATCTTACTGTACAGAGCGCTAAAGATCGCCCGAAAATGCACGAAAGTTTTTCCCATGCTTCTGGTTATGGGCTCAGCCTTGATAGTCAGTTTTCAGGCAATCGTCAACATGATGGTGGCTGTAGGTGCCGGTCCGGTCACCGGTCAACCCATGCCCTTGGTGAGTCGGGGTGGAACTTCTACGTTGATTACCTGCATCTATTTTGGGATTATCCTCAGTGTAAGCCGGTTTGGTATTCCAAGTACCGATGATGAGGACGATGACATCGATGATATCAAGGAGAAAGCGTTGGAAACTTCCCAGGAGTATGGTGTATAAAAATTAATCCAAATGAAAGAAATAAGAATAATTGTTTCTGGCGGTGGAACCGGGGGACATATTTTCCCGGCAATCTCCATTGCAAATGCGCTCAAGGCGAAAGACCCCGAGTCTGTCAAAATCTTGTTTGTCGGTGCTGAAGGTCGAATGGAAATGGAAAGAGTGCCAGCTGCCGGTTATGAAATCATTGGCTTGCCCATTCGTGGATTTGACCGATCCAATCCACTTAACAATATCAAGACCCTTTGGATGGTTGTTAAAAGCATGTGGAAGGCCAGACGCATCGTTAAGGATTTTAAACCGATGGTGGCTGTTGGTGTCGGAGGCTACGCAAGCGGTCCCCTTTTACGCGCAGCCGCTACTATGGGAGTTCCCACTGTTATACAGGAACAGAACTCCTATGCCGGAGTGACCAATAAGATGCTTGCCGCGAAGGCTGCCAAAATATGTGTTGCGTATCCAAATATGGAGCGCTTCTTCCCAAAGGAAAAGATTCTTCTGACCGGAAACCCTGTTCGGCAGGATTTATTGGAGGGAGAGGATCTGAAACGAAAAGGTCAGGAATTTTATCATCTGGATTCCGAAAAGAAGACTTTGCTGATAATCGGGGGAAGCCTTGGAGCCAGGACCATCAATGAAAGTGTCATGGATTATCTGGATGAACTGGAAGCAGCGAACGATATCCAGGTTATCTGGCAAACGGGCAAGTACTACTATAATTCGATTCAGGAACGTCTGAAAGGAAGAGCGTTGCAAAATGTTCAAGTGATGGAATTTGTGAATAAAATGAACTACGCCTACGCCTGTGCCGACCTGATTATTTCAAGGGCTGGCGCCAGTTCCATTTCAGAGCTGTGTTTGCTCCATAAGGCTGTTATCCTGGTGCCATCCCCCAATGTTGCCGAAGATCACCAGACCAGGAATGCCCAGGCTCTGGTCGATAAGGATGCGGCTATCATGATACGGGATGTAGATGCCAGAAAGGACTTGATGCCCAAAGCGCTGGAATTGATCCATCAGACTGAAACCCTGAACAACTTAAGTCAGAATATTCATAAATTGGCACAAGAGAATTCCGCAGGCAGGATAGCGGACGAAATTTTTAAATTAATTAAATAAAATGTCAAAAACATATACACATATTTACTTTATCGGGATTGGTGGAATTGGAATGAGCAATCTGGCCCGCTATTTTAAAAGCAGAGGTCAGGAAGTTGCGGGATATGACCGTACCAGAAGTAAATTGACAGATGAGCTGGAAGCTGAAGGAATTGCCGTTCATTTTGAGGATGATATTGCAGCTGTACCATTCGAATTTCTGAATAAGGAAACCACCCTGGTTGTCCGTACACCTGCTGTACCTGAAGATCAAAGTGAACTGCGGTTTTTCCGAAAGAACGATTACAAGATCCTGAAACGTGCTCAGGTTCTGGGTGAGGTATCCCGCAGTAGCCGAAGTCTTTGTATAGCCGGTACCCACGGAAAAACCACCACCACCACCATTACCGCCCATCTGCTCAAACAGTCCAAAGTGGACTGCAGCGCTTTTTTGGGTGGTATTTCCAACAACTACCATACCAATCTTTTGCTAAGTGACAAAAGTGACCTGACAGCCATTGAAGCAGATGAGTACGACAGGTCTTTTCACCAGTTGACCCCATATATGGCTGTGATTACTTCTGTAGATGCCGATCACCTGGATATTTACAAGAACCACGCTGAATATCTGGAGAGTTTCGCTCATTTTACCGAACTGATACGTCCGGATGGATGCCTGATCATCAAGAAGGGTCTTCCGTTGAAATACAGGGTACAAGCTGGCGTTAAGGTCTATTTCTACAGTGTGACAGAAAAGGCGGATTTCTATGCTGAGAATGTGCACAACGATTCGGGTCGTCTGTTTTTTGATTTTTATTATCCCGGTGGCTCCATTCTGAATCTTGAACTTGGTGTACCTGTTCAGATCAACGTGGAAAATGCAGTAGCGGCACTGGCCATAGCACACCTGAATGGTGTCTCGAACGAAGAGCTTCGTGCCGGATTGGAAAGTTTCAAAGGCTCCTGGAGACGATTTGACATTCAAATACGTCGCGATGATTTTGTCTATTTGGATGATTATGCCCATCATCCGGAAGAATTGAGGGCCAGCATACATTCTATCAAGGCTCTGTATCCGGACAAAAAGATCACCGGGATATTTCAACCACACCTCTATAGTCGCACCAGGGATTTTGCAGATGAATTTGCTGCTGAACTTTCAGAGCTGGATGATCTGATACTACTGGACATCTATCCCGCCAGAGAGCAACCCATACCCGGAGTGACATCTGAAATGATACTTGAAAAGGTGACTCTTAAATCAAAAACAGTCACTTCGTTAGATGAAGTTTTTAACGTGCTTGATACGAAACATCCAGAAATTCTTGTAACTTTGGGTGCTGGTAGTATTGATACCTTAGTTTCTAAGATAAAAAGACGATACGAAGCATGCTGAAGAAGATTCTGAGCATTTTAGCTGTGTTGCTGACATTGAGCTATATTGTTTTTGCAATGTTAACTTATTCTGATAAAGATAACGACATCCGATGCAGAAAAGTTATTGTGGTTGTAAAAGATAGTATGGAAAATCATTTTGTTCGTGCAGCTGAGATCCAGAGTATCTTAAAAAGTAAACAGATTAAGCTTGTAGGAAAGCGCCTGAGGGACATCGATTTTACATCGGTTGAAACGATTGCAGAATCCCATAAACTCATACGGTCCGCTGAATGTTTTTCAACACCATCCGGATTGTTGTATATCAATGTTTGGCAACATGTCCCTATAATCAGGATCATGAGCGAATATGGAAATTATTATTTAAACCAGGACGGTGACGTGACCGGACTAAGTCCATTTTCAGCAGCGGATGTGGTGGTTGCGACAGGATATATAAAAGATTCTTTGACAATCAACAGATTGTACAAGTTGTCCCTGATATTGCAGGAAGACCCCTTTTGGGACGCCCAGATTGAACAGATCCAGGTTGAACCAAACGGAGATTGGGTATTAATCCCCAGGGTAGGCGATTATGAAATCATGCTTGGCTTACCCAATCAGGTGGAGGATAAAATGAGCCGGTTGCGTCTTTTTTACCAGAAGGGTTTACCGAAGGTCGGTTGGGAACGATATTCCAGTATAAGTCTAAAATTTGAGAACCAGATAGTTTGCACAAAAAAAGAATAGCATTATGGGTGTATCTGATTATGTAGTTGCCATAGATCTCGGGAGTTCCAAGATCGTTGGATGTTTGGGCAAGAAAGAGGCCGATGGCAGAGTCCGCATTCTGGCCATGGAGCAAAAGCCTTTCAAAACCGAAGTCCGCCGTGGAATTGTATACAATATTGAGGAAATCTCAAAATCCATCATGGATTTGGTGCAAGTTCTTAGCGATAACAAAGAAAATCCTTGCAAGATCGATCAAGTATATGTCGGATTGAATGGTTATACCATCCGGACAGTCGATGTGAGCAGTACGACCTATCTTTCAGGTGATGAACTGGTCAATGAAAGACATCTGGATGAACTCTCAGACGATGCACAATCTCAGTTGCCCGATAATCTTGATGTCATGGATGTTTTTACCCAGGAATTCCTGGTTGACGGACAACCCGACATCAATCCTGTAGGATCCATGCCCAAAAGGGTCGAAGGTCATTACAAAATTGTAGGTGGTAAGTCAGCCATCATGAGAAATCTGGAGACCTGCTTCAATCGTACCCAAACCAGTTTTGAAAGCATTCTTGGACCTTTAGCATCCGCAGAAGCCATCCTTCGTCCCGAAGAAAAATCCAAAGGCGTCGTAGCCATTGATTTTGGAGCGCAGACTACATCCATCTGCATCTATAAGGGAAATCTGGTCCGCTATGTTTCTGTCCTGCCTTTTGGTGGTGACAATGTGACAAAGGATCTGTTGCAATTGAATATGGACGAAGAGGAAGCAGAAAAGTATAAACTGAGTAAAGGAACAGCCATTCACTTTACCCAGAAAAACAATGATCAGCCAGAAAATGAGTTCGCCAAAATGAGTGAATTCGATAAGGAGGCAACCGACATTATGGTTGCACGAATGGAAGAAATTGTTGAAAACATCTGGGCACAGATTCGTTTTTCCGGTATTGAGCCGCTCAAACTGACCGAAGGACTTGTCCTGACAGGAGGTGCTTCGCAAATGGAGGGCCTTTCAGAACTTTTAATTAAGAAGACCGGTATGAATATTCGTTTTGGAAAGGTCAATCAATACATCCTTCCAGAAAATATGGATAAATATTCCGACCCAACGCTTGCCTTATCGATGGGACTTTTGTTACTTGGTCAGGTAGGTGGCTGCAGTACACATGAACCTAAAGAGGTAAAGAAACCTGAAGTGCCCAAGGAACAACAAATTGATTTTACGAAGCCTGTTGAAGAGCCGGTGATTAAACCTGTCAAGAAAGTTAAGACACCAAAGGAACCCAGAGATAACCCCTTCAAGAAGATTTTTAAGATCTTATTGGACGACGAAGATTTATAGACTATCTAATATAAAAAAAGATGGAAGATTTTTTGCAATTTGAATATCCGACTGCTGCGCCGACCATAATCAAGGTCATTGGTGTGGGTGGTGGTGGTGGCAATGCTGTCAGCCATATGTATAAAGAAGGGATACATGACGTGTCATTCATGCTGTGCAATACTGACAACCAGGCGCTCATCAATTCTCCTGTCCCTCAGAAACTACAATTGGGTAAGGAAACCACCAAAGGTCTGGGTGCGGGGAACAAGCCTGTCAGAGCCAGAGATGCTGCCATGGAAAGCATTGACGATATACGCCGTTCGCTGAGCGATGATACCAAGATGGTGTTCATCACCGCAGGTATGGGTGGCGGAACCGGTACAGGTGCTGCTCCGGTGATAGCTCAAGTTGCCAGAGAAATGGAAATCCTGACAGTGGGTATTGTCACAATACCATTCAGATGGGAAGGAGATCCGAAAATTGATCAGGCTCTGGACGGTGTTGAAGAAATGAGTCAACATGTGGATGCCTTGTTGGTCATCAACAACGAACAATTGTCTCAGATTTATCCTGACCTGACTGTCATGAACGGTTTCAAGAAAGCCGATGATACCTTGACTGTTGCTGCAAAAAGCATAGCTGAAATCATCACTGTACCAGGTTATATCAATTTGGACTTTGCCGATGTCAATACCGTCATGAAAGATGGTGGTGTTGCCATCATGAGTACAGGACTGGGAGATGGTGATACCCGTTTGGCAGATGCCCTGAACAACGCCCTAAACTCACCTTTGCTCAACAACAACGACGTATTCAATGCCAAAAAGGTCTTGTTTAATATATCGTGCAGCCACGACGGTGAACTCATGATGCATGAAATGAATCAGATTCAAAGCTTCATGACCAAGTTCAAGAGTGGCATGGAAGTCATCTGGGGTATTTATTTTGATGACAGTCTTGATAAACAATTGAGAGTGACCTTGCTGGCAACAGGATTTGACATTCAGAATGTACCACAAATCAAGGAAAGAAAAGATCATTGGTCGGACGAAGACCTGAAAAAGCAAGAAGATCTGAAGGTCCTGAGAGAACAACGCAAGGAAAAATACTATCCAAACACCTCAGGTGTGCAGATTCGACACAGCAGTTATGTGCCGTTTGTCCTGTCTGCCGATCAAATGGACAATGAAGCATTGATAGACCTGATGGAACAGATTCCGGCCAATAAGAGGGATAAAAAGTTTCTGGATAGAGTTTCCGCCTGATACTAAATTTGAGAATCAATCATAATTGAAAATACGATGACATTAACAGAACGTATAGATGCGGATTTAATCACCGCTATGAAAGCCAAGAATGAAGTGGCAAAACTGACCATTCGTGGCATCAAGAAAGAAATCATTGAAGCAAAAACGGCTCCTGGAGCAAATGGAGAAATTAGCGACGAGGAGGTACTAAAGATTATTGTAAAACTGTTGAAACAACGGAAAGATTCAGCCACGATTTATACAGAGCAAGGTCGTACAGACTTGGCTGATACAGAATTGGCTGAAGCGGTCGTGCTTGAATCGTATCTGCCCAAGCAAATGTCCATGGATGAACTGGAAGCAGCCATAAAGGATATCATTGCTCAGACCGGTGCTCAGGGACCTAAAGATATGGGTAAAGTGATGGGTGTAGCCTCCAAACAATTGGCAGGTAAAACGGAAGGACGCCTTATTTCTGAAACGGTGAAACGACTGTTGAATTCATAGAGTGTAAGTCATTCCATAAAAAAGGCCTTTCAATTATCCTGAAAGGCCTTTTTTATGTGTACTAAATGACTCTGGTCCCACCGCCCGAAAAAATTCGGTCCGCCTGTGTGATGATCACTTCTTTCACCCCAGCGTCAATGGCTTCATACGCATTTTCCAGTTTTGGAATCATTCCTCCCTGAATGACACCGTCCGCAACATATTTTGCGAAACTTTCCCTGGTGATTTCAGCAATGACACTGTCGTCATCATCCGCATCGGCAAGCACCCCTTTTTTCTCAAAGCAAAACATCAAAGTCACGTCGAAATGCTTGGACAACGCTTTTGCAGCTTCGCCCGCTATAGTATCGGCATTGGTATTAAGCATGTTCCCTTTTTTGTCGTGGGTCAACGGGGCTAAAACAGGTACAACGCCCATTTCAATCAGGTTGGCCAGGATGTTGGATTGAACCTCCTTGACATCCCCGACAAACCCATAATCGACCTCTTTGACAGGGCGTTTTTCCGAACGCATGTAGTTCAGGTCTGCCCCGGTTAGTCCCAGGGCGTTTATATCAAGCGCCTGAAGGCCGGCTACAATCGTTTTGTTCACCAACCCTCCATACACCATGGTGACGACTTTGAGGGTCTCTGAATCCGTAATTCTGCGTCCGTTCACCATTTGACTCTCAATACCCAGACGGGCAGCCATTTGGGTGGCAGATCTTCCGCCACCGTGCACCAGTACTTTGTGGCCTTCGATTTTGGAAAAATCCTGCAGAAGTGCCTGAAGGGTATCGGGCTCTTCCACGATTTTTCCTCCAACTTTGATGATGGTTAGTTTTTGGGACATCCGTTTATTTCTTCATATCGTTGTTGCGTATTTCCACGCGGCGTATTTTTCCACTGATGGTCTTCGGCAATTCATTCACAAATTCGATGATACGTGGGTATTTATAAGGAGCAGTCACGCTCTTGACGTGATTCTGTAATTCCTTAACCAAATCATCTCCGGCCTGATCCTTGTATTCTTTGGATAGAATGACGGTAGCCTTTACAATCTGTCCGCGGATTTCGTCCGGAACCGCTGTAATGGCACATTCAACGACTGCAGGGTGTGTCATCAGGGCGCTTTCCACTTCGAACGGGCCGATGCGGTAACCGGAACTCTTGATGACGTCGTCTGCACGGCCGATGAACCATAGATAGCCGTCCTCATCGCGATAAGCCAGGTCACCGGTGTAGTAAACGCCATCCTTGAAAGCTTCGTTGGTCAGTTCTTCGTTGCGGTAATAGCCTCTGAAAAGACCGACGGGGTAATTCTTATCCACGTGGATGACAATCTGACCCTGTTCGCCGGCTTCTGCTGAGCGTCCGTCTGGCGTGAAGATGTCTACGTCGTATTGTGGGCTGGGCAATCCCATGGACCCTGGTTTTGGTTCGTTCCAGGGGGTGGTGATGACAGTAGGTGTCGTTTCACTTTGTCCGTATGCTTCGTGAAGCTTGATGCCTGTGAGTTTGTAGAATTGTTTGTAAACTTCCGGGTTTAGTGCTTCTCCTGCAATGGTACACCATTCCAGACTGGAAAGGTCGTATTGGGACAGGTCTTCACGGATCAGGAAGCGGAAAATGGTAGGGGGAGCGCAAAGTGATGTCACCTTGTGTTTCGCCAGCATTGCCAGCATATCTGCAGGGGTGAATTTCTCGTGGTCGTATACAAAGACGGTCGCACCTGCTATCCATTGGCCGTAAAGTTTTCCCCAAACTGCTTTCAACCAGCCTGTATCAGCAATGGTCAGGTGGAGGCTGTCCTTATGCAGGTTGTGCCAGATGCTTGCTGTCATGATGTGCGCAAGTGGGTAAATGCTGTCCAGTAAAACCATTTTCGGGTCACCGCTGGTGCCTGAGGTAAAACTGACAATCAGTGGGTCGCTGTTTTTGGTCGGCTCTGTAGGACGAACAAAAGGAGCAGCGTTATCGATGCCCTGGTGGAAATCGTTCCAACCCTCGGGTATGTATGGTCCCACTGAAACCAGTTTTTCCAGGGTGGGGCATTCGGGCAGAGCGGAATTGATGTGTCCGATAATAACCTCTTCACCGTCAGCAATGATGGCCTTGATGTCTGCTGCATTGGCACGGTAAATAATATCTTTTTTGGTGAGCAGGTGGGTCGCCGGAATGATGACTGCCCCTATTTTATGAAGTGCGATAATGGTATACCAAAACTCGTAACGACGTTTCAGAATAGCCATGACCATATCGCCTTTCTTGATTCCCAGTGACTGGAAATAGGAGGCTGTCTGGTCTGTTAACTTTTTTAATTCAGCAAAATTGTATTCACGAACTTCACCTTTGTCGTTTGTCCAAAGCAGTGCACGTTTGTTTGGTTCTGATTCAGCCCAACCATCCACCACGTCGTAAGCGAAATTAAAATCTTCGGGAACAATCAGTTCATAGTTAGCCTTGAAGTCTTCATAATCAGCAAACGTGGTTTGCTTTAAGTATTTTTCAATCATGTTCTAAATTTCCAATAATTAATGGATCGTTTTAATTCTCTCTATACAGATTAAATGATGACAGCCAGGAATTTAACCGGTTTCCCCTCCAGAGCTTTCATTCCGTGTTCTTGTTCAGCATTGAAATAGATGCTGTCCCCTACGTTTAAAATCATTTCTTTTCCTCCAATGCTGAGAAGCAGGCAGCCTTCCAGTACGTAGTTGAATTCCTGTCCGTTATGGGAGTTTAGGTGCATGGGGGTACCTTCCGGTTTGGGTTCCACGGTGACAATGAACGGATCGGCTTTACGCTGAGCGAAACCTGCTGCCAGAGACTGATATTTGTAGGCTTTTGAACGTTCCATGGCAGTACCCAGTCCGGCACGGGTCAGAAAAAAGGAAGTCATGTAAGGCGTCTCACCGAAAAGTAAGGCAGACAGTTCCACTTTGCAATGTTTTGCAATGTTTTGCAGCGCACTCACTGAAATATCTTCATTCCCACTTTCATAGCCAAGATATTCGGTTTCTGTGATGTGACAAACTTCAGCAAGTTCGGCAACACTGATATTCATAGCGTCACGCAGACCGTGCAATCGTTGTGCAATTTCTTTGATTTGGTTGTTCATACTATGTAGATTTTACATGAAATGTGACAATTGATAGGCAAAGGTAAGCTTTCTCTTTCAAAAGTAGTATTTTTGCTGGTGTAAATCTATCAATACTAAAATAAATCCCGGTACAAAATGAAATTACTGATCACCTACGCACTTGAAGAAGAAAAAGGACCTGTTCAAATACCGGATTGCATCGTTTCATACTGTTGTACAGGCGTGGGGAAGGTATCCACAGCAATCAATACGTATGAAGCTTTGTTGAAAGAAAGGCCGGATATGGTCATGAATATCGGAACGGCCGGGACGCTTCACCATCAGGTAGGTGAAATTGTGGTCTGTTCCAATTTCTTTGACAGGGATCTGGAGAAAATTGCCCATTTGGGCGTACCTTTTAGCATCAGTTTCTCAGAAGCACTGCTTCATGCCGGTGTTCCTGAATACCTTCAATCTACCGGTACGGTCAGCACCGGTGACACTTTTCTGACAGACCTTTCTGAAAGTGGTTCTCATGCCGATGTTTTCGATATGGAGGCCTTTGCTGCGGCTCAGGTTTGCCGGAAACTGAATATCCCCTTTTTCTCGGTAAAATACGTGACCGATGTCATTGGGCAAAACTCCATCAAACACTGGGAAGATAAATTGGAGGATGCCAGAAATGAATTGGCTGAATTCTTGAATGCACTTCGTTTTTAAACCTGTCTTGTAGCTTATTTGGAAATAGTTTCTAAATTTGCCGGTCCTGCAAAGAAACAGGACTTCTGGTATCAATAATGTGATGAAAAGCCAAAACAAGAATAATTTAGGGATTAAGGATATTGCCCGGAAAGCAAATGTTTCAATTGGGACTGTTGACAGGGTTTTGCACAATCGGGGCGAAGTCTCTGTGACAACAAGGGAAAAAGTATTGAAAATCATCCAGGAACTGGACTACACCCCCAATATTCTTGCCCAATCGCTCTCGTCCAGGAAAAAACATACCATAGCAGCTCTTATACCAGACTTCAAGTTTGACAATCCCTATTGGGAAAATTCATTGACCGGTATTTACAAAGCCGCTAAGGAAATCCGGAAATTTAATTTCGAGATGGAAGTCTTTACCTATGAGCTTGGTAATGAGCTTTCCATGTCTTTAAAAGCTAAGGAGATTTTCACTTCAAAACCGGATGGATTAATCCTTGCACCTCTCATGTACGAGGTTTCAAATCAGGTTATTGCCACATGCCAGGAACTCGGAATGCCTTATATCTTCATTGATGTCAATATAGACGATTGCGATAATCTGACCTATTTTGGACAAAATCCGATTCAGTCAGGTGCTGTTGCCGCTCGTCTTCTGGACTTTGGTTTACCTCAGGATGCTGAGATTCACATTCTCAAACTGGTTAATCAATCTGTTTCTTCCTATCATTTGAACTTACGGGAAAGTGGTTTTCTTTCTTATTTCAATTCAAAACAAAACATACATCCAATTATCTCAAGCGAAATAAACATCTCGTCCAATACTTCATTGGAAAAGGATTTTGAAAGAATATTAAATCGTACAGATTCACCCAAAGGTATTTTTATTCCCAATTCCAGAGGGTATCATGTTGCAAAATATCTATTTGAATCAAATCAGATGAACAACTGCTTAATCTGTTACGACCTGATTGCTGAAAACATTGAATACCTTCGGAAAGGCACCATTCAATTTCTGATTTGCCAAAATCCGGAAGAGCAAGGTTACAACAGTGTGATGGCCTTTTTTAATTTTCTGACTTATAGAAGATCGTTTGAAAAATTCAATTTCAGTCCGATCGACATTATCCTGAAAGAAAATATTGACTTTTATAAAAGCAATGTTCCCGTCAAATAATGTTTAAATCCTTTTTACCTTCCAGAAATTGAACGGAGGTGACAGGCAACTGTTCTTCTGCGGTTTTTATTTTTTTGAGCAATCCTACTCTGGGCTGTCTCCAAACAGGTTTTTTATATAAATTTTACACCACCGAAACCGGTTAATGCAATGATTCATCATTTTTTATCCGGTAACCTACACGATAATTCATAATAATATTTATATTTGCCGTGTACGTTAACGACAACCAAAAACACACTGAAAACAATTATATCATGAAAAAACTAATTACCAAAAAACTCGCCTTGCTTTTTTTACTGGGATTGACTGTACAAAGTATCAAAGCCATTGACTGGAATACAGACACCTTAAAGATCAATATCCAACCAGAACCGGGAACTCCGGGAAATGGAGGATTTATCGGTGCGGATGTACCCGATGCACCAGTAGGTTATCTGGTAGACAACGGTATGATTTATGAAGATAAGGGTAACGGTTTCACCTACGGCTGGGATATGGACATATCTTCCTCCATGCGGTATCGTATCAATGCGGCAGATGTGACCGAAACGGATTTTAGAAGATTGACACTTTGTCATTTGCAAAAAGGGGATCCTGCAACCTGGGAAATCGCTTTACCTTCCGGAAAATACCATTTATTCCTTTGTGGTGGTGATGCCATCAATGCGGTAGACTTCACAAATTCCTTCAATATAGAAGGAACCATTGTAGAGGACCAGACCCCAATGACCAGAGGATACGACGAATTTGACGTGACTGTGGAGCTGACGGATGGCAAACTGACCATCAGCCCGGCAGAGGGTCTCGGTATCAACACCAAGCTCAATTATATATTGATTTCTAAGGAAACGACTGCTCCTTCCTTATTAACCGAGAAGCCTTTGGAAGTGATGGATGTCTATTCAAATCCTAAAGCCAAAACGGTCACTCTTCGTTGTCCTGATGTTAAAAGCAAATATACTGTAGACGTATTTAACACGAGTGGTCTTTTAGTTTTCAAGAAGACATGCACCTCCGAAGAAACGACTTTAAGCTTTGCAGGATTGTCTGGTGGAGTGTATATCCTGAAAATAACTCAGGGCCAGAATGTTATTAACCATAAATTGTTGTTGGATTAAGTGCATTAATTGTAATTTGCAGTTGCGGTTTATAAATTCGTTTAAACAAAACGTGTTTCTGTTACGTCCATTTTCAAATTAGATCAAACAAGTAATGATTAAAAAATTTTTATTGGCAGCTCTGTTTTCTGCATGCATTTTAAGTGTAAAATCAAATTCATCCATTGAAATTAAAAGTTTCTCTGAGAATGGGTTTCCGCTTTCTGCAGCAAATCTGAATACGACCGTTTATTGCGATTCAACCGAACAGGATGTCGTTAAAATAGCCGCAAGTCTTTTCTGCTCGGACCTGGAGATGGTGACAGGCCGAAAACCCAGATTGATCCATTCTATGGACTCTTTGACAGAGAATGTGGTCATCATCGGAACCATTGACAGCTGTCGGTTTATCAAACAACTGATAAGTTCAGGAAAACTCCATGTGGATAGTATCACAGGCGGTTGGGAGCGATTCAGTATCCAGACGCTGGACGATCCATTCACAGGAGTGAAAAAGGCCTTGGCTATTGTTGGCAGCGATCGGAGAGGAGCTGCTTTTGGTGTTTTTGAATTGTCCAAAGCGATCGGTGTTTCCCCATGGTACTGGTGGGCAGACGTCACTCCCATTAAAAAAGAATCCCTGTATGTAAGCCCCCTGATGTATGTTTCAAATGAACCCACTGTAAAATACAGAGGGATTTTTATCAACGACGAGGATTGGGGATTGCAGGAATGGTCTCAAGTGACGTATGATCCGGTCAAGGATATCGGTCCCAAAACCTATGAGAAGGTCTGCGAATTGTTGCTCCGGTTAAAGGCCAACTATCTTTGGCCAGCCATGCATCCAAGCACCAAGCCTTTTAATTACTATGCAGACAATAAAGTGGTTGCCGATAAATATGCCATCCTGATGGGTTCTTCTCATCACGAACCCCTTTTGTACAATACCTACGAATGGCCCTACCCAACGGCTGATTGGAACCCCTTTACCAATATGGATAAGATTATGGGTGAACTGGAGAAAAGGGTTCAAAGCAACGGGAAGTATGAGAATATCTATACAGTGGGGATTCGGGGAACCGAAGATGGTGGTGCAGCAGGTGGTTCAACACTTAATGAAAAGACAGCTAAGCTGGAAGAAGTCATCACCCGCCAGCGTGAACTTTTAACCAAACATGTGGATCAGGACATTCGGAAAGTGCCCCAGGTCTTCTGGCCCTACAAGGAAGTGACGGATGTTTACAATAACAATATGGATTTACCGGATGACATCACCCTTGGATGGGTCGATGACAACTATGGTTATGTGCGACAGGTGTCCAATCCAACGGAGCAGGCTCGTTCCGGTGGAAGCGGAGTCTATTATCACGTTTCCTACTGGGGTGTCCCAAGTGATTATTTATGGATAGCATCTACTCCACCGGCATTGATTGCCAGTGAGCTTAAAAAAGCCGCCGCTTTCGGTGGAAACAGGGTTTGGATTATAAACGTGGGCGACATAAAACCGGCTGAGATGCTGATGAATTATTGCATGGATCTGGCCTGGGACTACAACAAATGGGGTACGGACAATGTGCGGGATTATCTTCTGGAGTGGTCGGGTTACACTTTTGGTAATGAATTTGCTGAAGATATTACCAACGCTTACACCAGGTATTTTCAACTGGCGCAGGCAGCAAAACCCGAACATGTGAACATGGTCAAATTTCCAGAATCGGAAAAGGAGCAAAGGCTGGTTTCCTATCAGGAATTGGCAAGTCTGGTAGAATCAATTTATTCCCGGATACCTGTTGAACTGAAAGACGCTTTTTTTGAAACGGTCTATTATCCCATTAAAGGTGCCGGACTGATGAATGAAAAGTTTTTTTATGCCTCCAAAAGCTTTAAAGCTGCGGTATCAAAGGACCCCAATGCACTGACGTATTCCAAGAAAGCCTTGGCTGCGCACACTGCAATCAAGGCACAAACCGTCTTCTACAACACATCTATTAAAAACGGAAAGTGGAATAAGATTATTACCTCTGACATCAGAGACCAGTCGGTGTATGACATGCCTGCCGTAGCAACGCAAAGTAATGTTGACAAGGAATATTCACCGATTGCTTCTGTCAATTTATCCGGCGGAACATTTGTTGCACCCATGAAATATGTGAATGGCGTTGTTTTTGGTGACAAAGCCGGTAAACAAAACATATCTACAGGTGGTAAGGCTGCATTTACATTTGATTTGCCTAAAAGCATTGTTGCGGATTTGTATTTTTATGTCAGAACTCCTACCGTGGAGGAGGATTCGTGGTATATCAACCTCAATGGAACGGCGTTTGTTCAGAACGACTTTGCAACAGGGGATGATTTTGAATGGGTTAAAGTCTGGAATGGTACATTCAAGGCAGGTGTAAACACCTTAACCATCAATCAGAGGGAACCAAATGCGCAAATTGCTGCCATTAAAATCGCTGAACCCGGACTGTTGCAATACGCTGTGAATTACGTCCCTGAACCCGATACCATCGTTCCTGCCTGGAAATTTGCCATCAAACAGAACGCCAGCGGATATAATTGGGAGGTCATCGATGGGCTTACTACATCCGAAAAAGGAGTGACCAATACACCCCTGACTTTGCCAAGTGTTGATTTGGTAAAAGATGCACCCTATTTAGAACAAGAGTTGGAGTTTGCGGATTCCAGTTTCATGCTGGAAGTAAGATGTCTTCCTACCAGAAGGCTTTACGCAGGACGTGACCTGCGTATAGGAATATCCATCAACGATGACGAAGCTAAGATCTTCAGTATCCATAAGGATTATCCCACCGTCGCCTGGGAAAAGAACGTCCTGAAGGGTTATGTGAAAACGCTCCTGGGTGGTCAGTCAGTAAATGGTAAGGTGAAAATCAGACTTTATGCATTGGATCCCGGTGTGGTTTTCGATCAGATACTGCTTTACAAGGACTATCAGAATAACGCAGTGCCTACCGGTATAAAGTCTGTTCATTCAGATAAAAAAGAGTTGAAAACGTCCGTTTTCCCAAATCCATGCAGTGATTTTTTGACTGTTTCAGTGGAAAAGAACGACGGAGAAACAGTAGAACTGGAGTTGACGGATTTACTTGGACGCTCCATGTTGCGTAAAAAAGTAAAACCCCATATGAATGATGAAAAGGTATTGTTGCCAATGTCCAATCTGATTTGTGGCACCTATTTTTTGCTCATTAAAAGGAAGGATAGCGTGATTACAAAGAAGATAGAGAAAATATGAAGATGTTTCAAAAGGACGAAAATCTCTGCGTTGCTGCTCATTCGGAAATCCTCACGTACGAAAAGTACGCTCCGGTATACCTCATGATCAGCGCCTTGACCTTTGCGTCCTTTTGAAGCATCTCCAAAGCGTATATAAAAGCCACTAAAGTTTTATTCAACAAAAACAGTAGAGATCCTTTTGATGACCTCGCCGTACAGATTCACGGTGATGGGACTATAGCTCCTGTTTGCAATTTTGTTGAACATCACGTTGACGCTGGCCTCAGTGATGGCTTCACATGGTTGCTGATAAGTGGTCAGGGGGTATTTAAGATGGACACTGTATTTCATGTTGTCGAAACCGGCAATCAGCAAATCCGACGATATCTTTAAACCTGCCGTTTCCAGACTGGACAATAAAAGGGCAGCTGTTGAGTCGTTGCCACAGATAATGCCCGTTTCGTTTGGTTTAACATCAATATTCTTAATTAAGTTTAAGTCATCGGGTTCACCGCAGATGATATTCCATGCGTCAAATCTTAAATGGGCATTCTGTGCAGCGGCTCTGACTCCTTCAATTCTCTGATTGATGGAAAAGGCAGAATCGGGACGGTGAAAAAAGAAGACTGACGTACAACCGGCATCGATCAAGTGCTGCCCCATGACATACCCGGCAAAAAAGTTGTCAATGCCTACCAAGTCGTATTTGCTTCGATTTGGAAAGGGATAGATGTCTCTGTCTATCAAGACCAGTGGGATTCTGTTTTTATCAATAAGCTGGCAAATCTCCTCATTCAACTTTTCATTTTCGTAGGTGCGTTCCAGTGGCGCAAAGAAAATGCCATCCACTTTTTCATCCAGATAGCTTTGACAAATCTTTAAAATGACACCTCTTCGGATTTCTGCGTTATTGGCAACAGTTCCTTCCCACAAACAATCAAAATTTCTTTTTTTACCCTGATCCAGAAATTGATCATTGATGGTGGAGAAAATTTCAGATTCACCCGCACCTGGCAACAATAGGCCAAAACGATAGTTGTTATCCGCCTTTTTATAGATGACCGAGGTTCCAAATCCAGCCTTCTTGATTACAAGTCCTTCTGTTTGAAGTGTATTGTAAACTTTTGTAATGGTGGGTCGTGAAACATGCATTTTCTCTGCAAGTTCACTTTCCGGCATCAGGAGGCTGCCAAAAGGTATTTCTGAATTTAAGATTTCTGCCCTTAATTTATGGTATAAATCCTGCGTGTTGACTCTTGTGGTTTTCTGATTCATTTAATGTATAGCATTTAATGTAATGCAAATGTAAGAATATAATGTATTATCAACAAGCCTCAAATTAAGTAATCCTGGTTTATGGCCCATAAATCTTTTTTATAAATTTTCTAAATCCCTTTAATTATTAAAAATTTATTGCATATATTTGGCAATTGTAAACCAAATGCAATACATAATACTTACATTAAAAATTTGGTTGTATTCTAACGAGTCAAAACCCTATACCTTAACCTCCATTTCTAAACTATGAAAAAAACCATGAAAAAAGCACTGTTAATGAGCCTGTTCTGCCTATTGATTGTTCCCTTTTTACAAGCCGCAGCCCCCTTTTTACCAACCAATTACGAAGAACCCTACCGGGGGCAATTTCACTTTAGCCAACAGTCAGGTTGGATGAACGACATCAACGGCTTGTGGCATCACGATGGTATCTACTACATGACGTACCAGACAACGCCCAATAGCCCGGTTTTTGATTTTGCTCATACCTCATGGGGCATGGCCACCAGCCCGGATATGATCCATTGGACGCAAAAGCCAGTCATTGCTGAGCCGAATGCTCTGGAGGGAACTCCAATGTCGGGTTCAGCGGTGGTTGATGTAAACAATACTTCGGGTTTAAAAACAGGTATAAATCCGGTTTTCATAGTCATGTATACCTCCGAGAAAACAGGGCAGTGTTTGCTTTACAGCAATGATTTGGGTAGCACCTGGCAAAGATATTCGGGCAATCCTGTGATCAATACAGGAGGTGTAAATCCGCGTGACCCGCATGTGCAATGGTATGAACCAACCAAAAAATGGATCATGGTTTTGTATCACGAAAACAATGGTGGTAACACCGATTTCTATACCTCACCCGACCTTATACACTGGTCGTTGACAAGTACTGTTACTGGTTTTGGGCATGAATGTCCTGACTTTTTTGAACTACCTGTTGACGGAAATCCGAATGCTAAAAAATGGGTGCTATGGGCTGGTGACACAGGTTATCTGACTGGCAGTTTTGATGGCTCCACTTTCACTCAGGATCCGGGTGGATGGCATAAACTGGACAACAACAATGGCACCTTTTACTATGCCTCGCAGACGTTCAATATCGCGTCTCTCCCCACAAAAAAAGTCATTCAGATAGCCTGGCAAGGTAATCCGGGCTTTATGGGTGGCAGCAATTTGATTCCGGAATATGCAGCTCATACCAGATGGAATCAGAATGCCACTTTTCCCACCGAACTTTCGCTAAAAACGACAGCTGACGGGTTGAGGCTTTGTTCCAATCCGATTCCTGAAATTGCGAACATCTGGGCATCGACACAAAATTGGGGAACACAGACTTTGACCACAGCGAAGGATCTGTTATCGGGCATATCTTCCAAATGTTTTGACATCACTGCAGAATTTAACCTGACCAATACGACGGCTACTACCATCAAGTTTCAGGTAGCCAATAAAACGATCACATACAATGTGACCAATCATACCCTAAACGGGAAAACACTCCACCCAATAGATCAGATTCTAAAAATCAGGATCATCGGAGACTGGAGTCAGTACGAACTATTTGGCAACGATGGTCAGTTCTATTGGTCTGAAAGGTTTGCATTCGATCCGGCCAGAAGCAACCTGGGTCTACTGGTAAATGGAGAGGTGACACTCAATTCTATGGTATTTCACCCGGTTAACCGGATATGGCCGGGTGCAGCGACTTCTGACTTCACAAAATGCGAGGCTGAGTCCGGTACGGTAAGCGGTGGTGCCATTAAAGCGACATATACCAGCGCATCTGGTGGATATCAGGTTGGTGTGCTGGATAACGTCGGTGCGTACTTTCAGGTTCCAATTTTTGCACCTTCGGCCGGAACGAAGACCCTTTCACTTGTCTACGCCAATGGCATGGGTGATTTAAGGTACAAGTCCCTATACGTAAACAATGTCAAGGTACGTCAGTTAACTTTTGAACAGACTGGCGGATGGAGCCAGTACTCCATCCTGAATACGGATGTGACGTTGAATGAAGGACTAAATACCCTAAAAATCCAAAGGGATGCGGAAGATAATATGGCCACAGACATTGATTACATTCTTTTACCCTGGAAAACAGAAATCGACACCACCAATCTGATTTTACCAAGCAATCCCAATATTTCGTATATGGGTCGAATCGATTTTAGCAATCCGGATAAACCTCTATTTGCCTATCCAAATGTAACAATCAAAACAAAATTCCAGGGCACATCCCTGGATATGTATCTAAACCACTACAACGGTTCAGATTTTGGAGTAAACTACTTTGTTTCCGTGGTAGATGGCAAAGCACCTGTAAAATTTTTGGTGACATCGGGACAAAAGAAATATACCATTGCCAAAGATTTGACCGATGGAATTCATACTGCTGAAATCACGAAAGTGACAGAGTCTTATTGCGGTGAATGTGAGTTTTTGGGTTTTAAGACCAATCCTGCTAAAAGTCTGCTCAGTCCTGATCCTTTAGCCGATTTAAAACTCGAGTTTTATGGAAACTCCATTACGTGTGGTTATGGGATAGAAGGTGGTGACCAACCCGCATCCGACAATAGCTATTTGGCCTATGCAGCTGTGGCTGCCCGTGAACTGAAGGCGCAATTTCAAACCATCAGCTATTCTGGGATAGGCGTTGTGAAAGGATATCCCACGTTTCTGATGAGCCAGATGTACAATCGAACCATTGCACTGACGAGTTATAAACCTTTTCCTGTAAACAACAACTGGGATTTCACCCGGTATGTTCCAGATGTAGTGGTTGTAGCACTGGGTACCAACGATTACAATCAGGGTTTCGGTAACGGCACAATATCAGGTGCAACTTTCCATACGGGCTATAAAAACCTGGTTTCCAAAATTCGCACAGCCTATCCAAAAGCTCAGATTGTGTGTACAAACAGTCCTATGATCTCCGACATAAAATTGGGAAATGCCATTTCGGAAGTTGTAACCAGTTTAAAAACCGCGGGTGACAACAACGTGTATTCCTTTAATTTCAGTCCCATGCTTGGAGGAGGATTTAACGGACATCCAGGAGTTGCAGATGGACAAACAAATGGAAAAGAACTGGCAGCCTATATTGCATCTATTTTAACCCAAAGTTCCATTGATCAGATAGATGCTCAGAACAACGATTTCACCGTTTATCATAATACGTTAAACAATACCCTCTATATTGTCGCCAAAGAACATTGCGACCTACAATTATCCGATATCTCGGGCAAAGTTGTCTTGAACCAAAAGATGGTAAGTACTACTGCTGATATTGATCTGTCTGATTTTCCAAAAAGCGTTTTCCTGTTGAGAGCAACCACTCTTAAAGGAGATTTGTTTGTACGGAAAGTTGTAAAAAATTAGTACTATTTTTGAGAGCAATCTATTACCCCGTATTCTGATGAATACGTAAAACAATACATATGAGAAAAACATGGATTATTTCGCTACTGGTCAGCTGCATAAGTTCTGCTTCTGCCCAACTGAATGTAAATTATGACCCGGAAATCCAGCCGAAAGACGCTATTCAATATTTTACCCCAAAAGGCGAGAACTTATTCGTGGGGGATTGCATTCCCTATTTCCACGATGGTACGTATTATCTGTACTGGTTGGTTGACCATGGGCACCATTCAGCGCTAAATGGATTGGGTGGTCATCAATGGACGGTCAGTACATCCATAGACTTGAAGCACTGGACACATTATCCGATATCCATTGGCATTGATGAGGACTGGGAAAAATCGATTTGCACCGGTTCTGTGGAATATTATGGAGATAAATTCTATGCCTTTTATGCCACCAGACTGATCGATAGCCTGGGAAATGTCAACGAACAATTAAGCTATGCAACGAGTTCGGACGCCATTCAATTCAACAAGGAAAAGCCCAATCCTTTTTATACCTCTGCGCCCGGATACAACAAACGCGACTTTCGGGATCCCAAAGTGATAGTAGATAAATCCGGCGTTTTTCACCTGTTTGTTTCAAGCAGCAGCGAATTGAACTCATCCATTGACGAGAACCGCGGTTGTCTGGTCCATCTTTCTTCCAGTGACTTAAAATCATGGAAAGTCAACGAGCCCATCCTCACAGGGCAGAGGCATGTTCCCGAATGTCCAGACTATTTCTATTGGAATAAGTGGTATTATCTTGTTTATTCCCAAGCCGGAAATACGTTCTATCTCATGTCCCGAAATCCTTACGGACCCTGGCAGCAACCCAAATTCCAGGCGTTGGATGAGGATTGGTCCAATGTCGTAAAAACCGCTGAGTTCACCCATGGAAGAAGAATTGCCGCTTCGTGGATACCCAGTAAAAGGGACAATAAGGATGATGCAGGCGAACTGTTCGGTGGCTGCATTCTGCTTCGCGAAGTTGTCCAGATGAAAGATGGAACGTTGGTCACAAAATTTCCCGAGGAAGCACTTCCCGAAACAGGACCCGAATTGAAAATAAACCCTATCCTGGACTCTAAAGTCAGGAAAACAGAGGCGGGTAACTATGCAATCGACGCCCAGGGTGCGATTGGTTCCTTTTATGCTGACAAGATACCGGTGAACAGCCGCATCACTCTGGAAATCAATCCTCTTGGAAGCAACGATGAAGTTGGTTTGTTTATACGTTCTGGTAAAAAGGCATCGGAAGGGTATAAGGTGAGCTTTTCGGCCAGCAAGCAAACAGTCTGGTTGGGAAATACCAAAATCGAGTCGGTCACAGGGTTGGATAAACCTTTTACCGTTGACATCATCCTAAAAGACGACATTATTGACCTTTGCATCAACCATCAACGGTGCATCGTTAACCGTTTGCCTGAAAGAAAAGGTGAGTCCGTCTGGTTTTTTGCAAAGCAAGGTAAAGCGGTATTTAAAAACATTAAGGTTTATCCCATTCTAAAATGACGATATGCCAATTTTTGGAATGATATATTTCGGAAATACTTATAATGCATGAATGTGCATAAACTTTCTCATGAATATAATGTTATATTTGCGGTGATTCATATTCTTTAGGACCAACTTAATCTGATTTTAACCAAAAATATAAGGATGTATGATAATCGTGAAATTGATTTTATCTAGCTTTCTTATCGTCTCGATGTGTTCTGCCGAGGGTTATTGGGACGGTTTAACCGTAAAGGACATCGATGGAAACGTTTATCATACGATAAAAATTGGTAATCAGATTTGGACGGTGGAAAATCTGCGGACTACACATTACAATGATGGAAATCCCATCAAACTGCATACCGATTCAGCAACCTGGAGTACAGGTACAGATGGAAAATATTGTTATTACGACAACACGACCAACCCTGACAGTATAAAAAAATATGGTGCGCTTTACAACTGGTATGCAGTAAATACGAAAAAATTGACACCCGCTGGATGGCGTGTTCCGACGAATGAAGATTGGGAAATTTTGGAGGCCTATTTAGTTGAAAATGGTTCTAATTGGGATGGAACAAAAACAGGGAATAAATACGCAAAATCCTTGGCTGCTAAATCCGATTGGTATTTTGATAATAAGCCAGGATCGGTTGGCAATGATTTAAGCAAAAACAATAGCAGTGGTTTTTCGGCATTACCGGGTGGAAATCGTTATTATACCGGTGATTTTGGTAACAAGGGTTATTATACCAATTTCTGGAGTGAATCCGATACGGAGTATACAATTGGAACTTTTCTACTATTGCCATTTCAAGGTGAAGCTTTTGATTGGCTTTCCAGTCAGGCAGGAGGTAACTCTGTGAGAATGATTCAGGGATATTGAACTTTTTAATCCGCATATAACAAACTGTTTGCATGAAAAAACTACAATTAATTTTATCTTGCTTGTTCGCAGTAATGTTTTGTTTTGGTCAGGGTCTTGTTTATCCAGAGTATATAAATGATATTGATGGAAATTCTTACACAACCATCACGATTGGTAATCAGGTTTGGACGGTGGAAAATTTGCGGACAACGAAGTACAACGACGGAACGCCTATTACCAAAAATCCATTGGCAGAGACATGGGCTACAGGTACAGAAGGAAAATATTGTTATTTTTACAACGTTAGTGACCTTGAATTTATAAAAAGATACGGTGCACTTTATAATTGGTATGCTGTTAATTCCAATAAGCTCGCGCCAAAAGGCTGGCACGTATCGACAGATGAGGATTGGTATACCTTGCAGGATTACCTGATTGAAAATGGTTATAACTACGATGATGAAATAATCGATAATAGGATGGCAAGGTCTCTTGCTGCAAAATCAGAGTGGACATCACATACAAACGCAGGTAGTGTAGGGGAAAATCTGGATTTGAACAATCAAAGTGGTTTATCTGCCTTACCGGGTGGTTATCGGGACCTGTCGGGCATGTTCAAAGGTCTTAAAACCTTAGCAGCCTGGTGGACACCACTGGAACATAATGCGACTGATGCCTATACCCGTGGATTTACCAACGATGGAAACGGCCTTGCAAGAATAAACTTTCAAAAGAATTTTGGGTTTTCTGTGAGACTGGTCAGAGATAAACCGGCGACCACAACGACAACTGTTTCAAATACAAGTTCTTCAGCCCCAATAAACACTTCTGCTGCAACCAACACAGCTGAAATAACTTTTGCCAACACCGGCGATATCTCCACGAACTGGACGGATTGCAACGAAAACATCGATGGATACTTTTACTCGGTGAATAGTGGGCCAGATGGAGCTGTTTATGTCGCTGGAAGCAAGGGTTTGTTTAAATCCGGCAACCGAGGCTCCAGTTGGCGGAACGTTTTGCCTGAGATTATAACTACATTCAAGGCATCAACCAGCCAAGGTCTTTTCGCGGGAGGGAAATCTCTTTATCACAGTGTCGATGGTGAACAATGGACTTTGGTTCTGAATGGTCATTCTTTCATTGAGGGTATAGTCGAGGTTTATTCAGGCAAGGTACTTGCCATTGCACAAGATGGTACTATTTATACGACCACCGATAATGGTCAAAACTGGAAAACCGGAAATTTGCCCGGTTTAACCGGAAATCCTGCTGCTCAGAAGGTCTTGTCCGTCTCGGGAGCTATTTTGGTAAGTGGAGAAAAGGGCATTCTGCTTAGAAGTACAGATGGTGGTGAGACTTGGTCAAAGTCCAACTTTCCGGGTACCCAATCCATCATTGGATTGTGGTCGCCTCCAGGTGCTCCAAGTACCATTTATTCCATCTACAATTCCAACGACAAAGGATGTTTGGCTCGTTCCAACGATGGTGGGGTTACATGGTCGCATTGGCTTACTTTTCCAGTATCGTCAATGTTTAGCAACGGTGGCATTTGGGGTACAAGTAGCAATGATTTCTATTTAATGTTTTTGGGAGAATTGCTGCATACCCGAAATGGTGGAGCAAGCTGGGATAAATTCACGAGCAACGGTGCATTCAATCTGGACATCAACGCAGTAGGTACTGATATCTATCTGGTCGGTCTGAATTCAATTCGCAGGTTGCGGTGACAAAGAGCAATGATTTGGGTCGTATGCATTTTCTACTATTCCAACATTCTATATTCCAGGACTCTGTCAACAGAAAAATCCTCCATGCCCAGATAATAATTCGCCGTATCAACCAGGACACCTAGTGGCAAAAGTCCTATTACTTCGCTGCCGGCCACGGCCACGCCAAAACGAGCGGCTTCCATTTTGACCATCTCAAAGGCTTGGTAAACAGATGTTTTGGTATAATCGGTCAGATTCATAGAGACCTGAACCATGTTTTTTTCTTTGAGGTCAACACCCATCGCTTTGCAGTAACGTAGGCCACCCCCTATGTAACGAACTTTTCGGGCAATGGCTTTGGCAATCTCAATATTGGTCGAATGCAGATTGACATTGTAGGCAATCAGATAATTCCTGGCACCAATAATGCTGGCTCCTGCGGTCGGATGTGGGGTGGACGGGCCAAAATCCGGTTTCCAGAGTGGATCTTCCATTTTTTTAGGCAAGCCTTCAAATTGTCCTTTGCGTACTTCTGCCAGATTTTCACGGTGTGGCGCACTGGCTGCCTTTTCATACAGGTAAATCGGTAGATTATACCTATCAGCTGCTTCTGCTGCTACCTCTTTGGCCAGCTTGACGGCCTCCTCCATATCCATGTTGCTGACTGGAATGAATGGGACCACATCGACGGCACCCATACGTGGATGCTCTCCGTGATGCCTGGTCAGGTCGATTTCGCGGACAGCAGTACCGATGGCATCAATCATTGTAATTTTCATGGCCTCAGGAGACCCGATGGCTGTCACGACCATTCTGTTGTGGTCTATATCGTTGCTGTAATCCAGTAATTTGACACCGTTTTTGCCGCGGAAACATTCGATAATCTTTTCCATTTTTGCGGTATCCCTTCCTTCGCTGAAGTTGGGGACGCATTCGACGATCTTGTCCATTTTAGTCATAGTTTGTTTGGAAATTGATAACGAAAGTACCGATTAATTTTGAAAATGCATATCTTTGTTCAACTTAACGTTACCGAAATGAATACGAGGCAGCTTTACATCACGATGTTCCTTTTGATGGTGCTCTGGATCATTTTTCAGAGAAACAACAGAAACGATGAAAGGGCTATTCCTGTTGTGAACGAGAAGGAGCAGCTACTTTACAAGGGAGGACCCTTGCTTGAAGACGTCCTCAAGCGGAAATCCGGACAGAAATATCCGATTGGTCTGACTCTGAGTGGTGGCGGCATCAAAAGCCTTTGTCACGTTGGAGTATTGAAAGCTCTGGAAGAAGAGGGGTTCAGGCCTGATATCATCTCCGGTGTGAGTGCCGGTGCAGTTGTCGCAGCCTTATATGCCGACGGGTACACTCCCGACTCCATCCTTTCCCTGATCCAGAATGTCAGGTATACTGAATTTTTCCGTCTGGAAGTTCCTCATGGCGGACTATTCACTTTGACTGGGTTCAAGGAATATCTGGATACGTTGTTGCATGCCACGACTTTTGAAGAACTGAAGATTCCGATTCGGGTTGTTGCAACAGATCTGGATGGTGGCAGAAGTGTCGTTTTTGAAAAAGGTCCACTCCTGGATGCCTTGGTGGCGACTTGCTCCGTTCCCATCCTTTTCAGCCCATATATGATAAACGGTGTCAATTATGTGGATGGTGGTGTTCTCATGAATCTTCCGGCTTCGGTTATCCGTTCAGACTGTAACTATCTGATTGGTGTCAGTGTCGGCCCCCTCGATACACACCCATACGAAAAGTCGATAACAAACATAGCCTTGCGCTCGTATAAATTTTTGTTCCGATCCAGTACAAAATACGATAAGGAACTCTGCGATATGCTGATAGAGCCTGCTTCTATTGCCCATTACAAAGGAAGCGACGTCATGCAGGAAGAGGTTATATTCCAGATTGGTTACTTAGAAACCAAAAGAATGTTGCAGGAGCAGAGGATCCTGAAAGCAAGTAGCAAAATAAAATAGCTCCTTTATTCAGAACCTTTCTCCAGATTCTGAAGCTGCACCAATGTTTCGTTATCTACTACAAATGCAGAACCCTGTTTTACGTCACCCGGAAATTTGATCATATCTGAAACATCTTCCCAAAGGGCTTTCCGGATATTTTTGCATCTGACAGCACTTACACGTTTGTCGACATCGTTTTCCCAGTAAACATAGGTAAAGTCTCCAACCTGAATGGCGGTTGGTCCTTTGGCGAATTTCTTTCCGCTGATGGGCTCAGATACGGTGGATGGAAAAGATTTAATCTTACCAGAAGTCACATACTGTATTTTCCTATCCATGTCATTCTTGAAATAGAGGTAGAAAGTACCCTTACTTTTTAGAATACAACCATCACTGACAGAGAATTCAGGGTCAAATACCAATTTTGTTTTCGTGAATGCTTTAAAATCAGTTGTCGTTGTAGAATACAAGCGATTATTTAAACCGTCCTCTGTCTTTTCAGAATCAAACCGACCAGGTATCGTTGATGCCCATAAAATCTGAAAAGTTCTGGATAATTTGTCGTAATGAAGTTCGGGTGCACTGCTGTTCAATACGTGCTGCTCGTCCGCCATTACCGGTATTTCTTTTTGCTCAGACCAGGTTATCAAGTCTTTAGAACTGGAATAACCAATACTGTTGTTCGAACCGGTAGTATAAACCATGTGGAAAGTCCCATCAGCATCCTGAACGATGCTTGGATCCTGCATGAATTTACCAATAGTTGGCTTCAACATGGATTCTCCATTATTGATGGTCTTCCAGATAATTCCGTCGTGGCTGTACAAAAGATGCAAGCCATCGGACCCGTCTCCGGTGGAATAACTGAACAAGAAAGCGGATGAATCCTTAAAGAAAAGGGAAAAGAAGCCTTTTTCCTTTACTGTAGGTTTGGCTGAAGTGATAACTCCTGTAAATAAGAACAAGATGAACAAAGTAAATTTTAAATATTTCAAAGTCATAATAGTTCGATTTAATTATAATATATTCTTCAGATTGTGGCCCATGCGTTCCTTCTTCGTTTTCATATAGGTTTCGTTGAAGGGGTTGGTCGGAATTTCAATTGATACAATTTCGGTGATATTCAGTCCATAAGCTTCCAAGCCAATACGTTTTACGGGATTATTTGTCATCAGGCGCATGTTTTTTACACCGATCTTCTGCAATATTTGTGCACCAACGCCATAATCGCGTTCGTCTGCATTAAAACCCAGGTGAATGTTGGCATCCACAGTATCCAATCCTTGTTCCTGCAATTTGTACGCCTTAATCTTATTCATCAGACCAATACCGCGACCTTCCTGATTCATATAAACCAGTACACCTTTACCTTCTTTCTCAATGGCTTCCAGTGCTTTCTGAAGTTGATCTCCGCATTCACACCTCATGGATCCGAAAATATCTCCTGTCATACAGGAAGAGTGTACGCGAACCAATATAGGTTCCTCGATGTCCCAGGTGCCCTTTACCAATGCGACGTGTTCCAGACCATTTGATAGCTGAGTAAATGGTATGAGTTGAAACTGACCGTATTTGGTAGGCATATTCACCTTAGGACCAATCTCCACCAATGATTCCTGTTTCAACCGATAAGCGATCAGGTCTTTAATGGTTATTATTTTCAGATTGAACTTTTGGGCTATTTCAATGAGTTGAGGCATTCTGGCCATCGTTCCGTCTTCATTCATGATCTCAATCAGTGCGCCTGCAGGATTCAGTCCGGCAATTCTACAAAGATCGATGGCTGCTTCCGTATGTCCGGCTCTGCGTAATACCCCTTTTGCTTTGGCATAAAGTGGGTTGATGTGACCTGGACGACCAAAGTCTTCCGGTTGTGTTTTGGGGTCGGCCAGAGCACGGATGGTTGCGGCTCTGTCGTGCGCTGAAACACCGGTGCTGCAACCTTCAAGCAGATCGACCGTTATGGTGAAGGGCGTGCCCAGTATGGACGTATTGGTGGTAACCTGCTTGTCCAGGTCCAGCTCTGCACAACGTTCTTCGGTGATAGGTACGCAGAGGACTCCGCGTCCATGTGTAATCATGAAGTTTACCTTTTCCGGAGTGATCAGTTCAGCGGCGGCGATGAAATCCCCTTCGTTCTCACGATCTTCATCGTCAACAGCAATGATTATTTTGCCTGCAGCAATATCTTCAATTGCTTCTTGAATACTGTTTAATTTGAATGGGGTCATTTTTTCCTATTTTTAAATTTATGATATTTACGTTTTGTATAGCGAATCAAATACTTCGGATACAGGTATTTCTTGAAAAACATGATGTATGCTTCTCCGTTCAGAATGGCAGAGTCGTTGACCGACTTGTAGGTGAGAAAGATACCCAGGGGGAGCAAGGCAGCGGAACTGATCCATCCTCCCAGTATTGGATTCCAGACCCCGTCGCGAGCAAATTTGTAACCTGTCACATCAATCATGTAATAAAAGATAAACAAGAATACTGAAACGACAGCTGGCATACCAATACCTCCTTTTCGAATGATGGCACCCAAAGGTGCACCGATAAAGAAGAAGATCAGGCAGGCAAAAGATAATGTGAATTTACGGTGAAACTCTATGCTGCTTCGTCGGAATTGGTATTCCTCAGCTTGCATGGACATGTCCTTGTACTCCATCTCGCTCCTCATAACCCCCACATGTCTCTGTGTTCTCTCTACCGCGCGAGTCAGGGCATTTTCATCGAGCGCCTGAAGCAGGCTATCTATGTTTGGATAAAAGGGTTTAACCAGGGAACGTTTGGTGATTTCTTTTGCATCCATCAGAACATGTCCGGGTACTTTATTCCTTCCAAGATAGTGGTTGTTCGTATAGGACTCCGCATTTTTTTTTGCCAGACTATCCAGTGAGTTCCCCAGGGAATCAATGATAATATTCAGCTTCTTGGTATTCATGCCGATGTGTGAATTTGTAAAGTTGGAAGAGTCCACCATCACAAAATTTCCGTCATAGGCATAAATCATTTTTCGCTCCCTGAAGCTCTGACGCTGATAGGGAATTCCGGCTGAAATGTTTTGCTGGTTGTTCAGGTTGCTGAAATTTTCACCCTGATGCAGGGTAAAGACCAGATCCTTCTTATCATCGGTAAATTGAAGTTTTCCCCATTTGGCAACCGTAACTGATGCGTTGTCGTAGCCTTTTGAAAAGTCGTAGATCATGATGTCCTTCATCATGTTTCGCTCCACGTCTTTTTCTTTGACATAGATGGTCACCCCTGGAACATCGGAGTAAAAGGCCCCTTCAGGGATGGATAGTTCGGGAGATTTCTGTTTGAAGGATGCCAGCAGGGTCATCAATTTAACCTGTACCACGGGCATGACTTTATCCTGAAAATAAAAGGCACCAATACTGATGGCTATCATCAGGACTATTAAAGGCTTCATGATGTGGAAAAGGGAAATTCCCGCTGCTTTCATGGCCAGCAGTTCCAACTGTTCTCCAAAATTGCCGAAGGTCATCAGTGAAGCCAGCAATATAGCCAAAGGTAGAGACATAGGTATCAACGATAATGATGCATACCCGTAGAATTGCATGAAAATAGAGAATTCGATGCCTTTGCCTATGATTTGGTCTGAATACTTCCACAGCATCTGCATCACCAGGATGAAGTTGCTGATCATGAGGGTCATAAAGAAGACCGGCAAGAAACTTTCAAGAACAAATGTATATAGTCTTTTGATACGAAACATTTACCGTGGTGTTTGAACCCGCAAAAGTAGTTGAAAAAACCCAAAAGAACATGGATGTTATGTTTTTTTACATACCTGTGCGACGCGTAAGGGCTTCAATTTGTGAATTCCACAGCTCAATACTTCCTTTTTTTTCTGATGCATCTGCAAAATCTGTTACTATCAGGATAACAACTCTGGTCAGTTCGGAATGGTCGATCCTGAATTCAAAATAGTACTCATCCGGCTCATCCTCCCAATGATATCGGATAGATGTAGATGGATTTACGGAAACAATATTGGCTTTTTGTATGGTATCTCCCCATCGGAAAGAAAGGACATCATCTTTTTGCTCCACATCTTCGGCAAACCATTCAGACAGACCTGAAGGGGTGCTGATCAGTTTCCACAACATACCAGCGGCTCCATTTTTTAATTCATAATCAATCTGAAACAATTCTTTTTTCATGAAATCTGATTTTTGTGCAAAGTACGTCTTTTTTTGGACTTTAGCCCACATCTATCGGTCATATTACCATTTTGCCGCCAAAAAAATCAGGGATGATATTTGCGTATATTCGGAAAAACAGTATCTTTGTCGCGCTTTTGAAAAAACGATGGCGAGATAGCTCAGTTGGTTAGAGCGCATGATTCATAATCATGAGGTCGCCGGATCATCCCCGGCTCTCGCTACAAAAAACCTGCAGGCACTTACAATGAATTTTGTAGGTGCCTTTTTTCGTGCCAAATTTCCCCTTTGATTTTTTATACTATATTTGTAAAAAACAGTTTTTTACTCCCTGAATTATTCTGGCTGCATCATTTTTGTTACTGGAAAGCTGAATAACGATATATAGATATATGGCGATATTAAAACCATTTAATTATTCATTTACCTCATTCATTCGCCACAATGTAAATGGTGGAATGGTATTGATGGTTGTAGCTGTATTGGCTATGATCCTGGCTAATTCCACCTGGAGTTCCTACTATTTAGGATTTCTGGATTATCCGATATCTCTGTCAATCGGGGATTTCAATCTTCTAAGTCACCATGGAAAGCCGTTGATTATGGCTTCCTTTATAAATGACTGTTTGATGGCCATATTCTTCTTTCATGTTGGCCTTGAAATAAAAAGAGAAATTCTAGTTGGGGAATTATCTACTATGCGACAAGCTTCTCTTCCAATACTTGCCGCTATTGGCGGTATGGTTATTCCTGTATTTGTTTACCTCCTGGTGGAACATGTTTCACCAGGCTCAAGGGGGATGGCTATTCCAATGGCTACAGATATTGCTTTTTCTTTGGGAGTCTTAAGTTTATTGGGAAAGAGAGTTCCACTAGGTTTGAAGATTTTTTTAACTGCATTCGCTGTGGTAGACGATATCGGGGGTATTATGGTCATAGCTTTTTTCTTTACGGCCTCCATACAATGGGTTTATTTATTAAGTGCACTTGGTTTGGTTGTCATCTTGCAAGTTGCTTGTTGGTTTAGAGTAAACAAAGTAGCGCTCTATTTTATACTTGGTATTGCTGTCTGGTACTTGTTCCTGCAATCCGGTGTGCATAGTACGATTGCAGGGGTTTTGGTTGCTTTTACGATTCCAGCCAGACCAAGCATAAGGATCGGGAAGTATATTGATCGTATTAAAACAAGTATTAGCGCCTTCTCGAATTCAAAAGAAGAAAGTATCGTATTGACCAACGATCAGATATATGAACTTAAGAATATTGAAGAAGCTTCAGATAAAGTCATTTCTCCATTGCAATATATGGAAGATAAGTTGCATCGATTTGTTAATTATATAATCCTGCCACTTTTTGCTTTTGCAAACGCCGGGGTTATGTTTACCGGGAGTGGTGAACTGATCGGTGCAGTAACCTGGGCTGTTGCACTTGGGTTGATTTTGGGTAAGCCTATTGGCATTTTCTGTTTTACGTGGATTTTTGTTAAGTTAAAGTTCGTGTCACTCCCGGATGGTGTTGACTGGAAATCCATTTTTGGTGTTTCTTGCTTAGGCGGTATCGGATTTACGGTATCATTGTTTATTGCCGACCTTTCTTTTGGGACATCAGAGATTGAATTGCTTAATCAGGCCAAATTGGGTATCATTATAGGAACTGTTGTTTCTGGTATTGTAGGTTATGTTTTCTTGAATCAAGCTCTTTCAAGAAAAGTTCCAGAATAATCTGGTAAATTGTTATCATTTTTGAATAGTTGTTTTATTAGGCGTCAGGCCTGTTAAAAATTTATTAGTGTATGGAAATAGTAGCAATAGAATGGGCGAGTGCCATCAATGTGATTGGATTTTCTTTTTTGATGGTTTTCTTACTTCTCCTCTTGATTGTATTTATGCTTAGTCTATTTGGAAAGATTGTTACGTCCATGGACAAGACTTCACAAGACCGGGTTGAACAAGAATCCCGCCCGACAAAGCCTTTTGTATCGGAAAAAATTTCGGGTGAAGAGCTTGCCGCCATAAGCATGGCTTTGCATACATACTTCTCAACTAAACACGATATCGAAAGCGATGTTGTTACGATTCAAAAGGTTAGTAAACCATATTCACCCTGGAGTTCGAAAATTCATGGTCTGAATATTTTCCCAAAAATGCTGATAGTCCTTCTATGTGTTTGTGCTCCTATAAACCTTTTTGCCCAAACCTCAAATGAACCACAGGTGCATATCACAAAAGTTCTGTCAGGTACAGATGCCGTCTCAGATCCTGATTCTATACAGGAAACGTTTATTGAATTTATGGAAAGTACCGGATTTGCCCAACTGAACTGGGGTACGATCATTATGCTTCTTGTAGCTTGTGTTTTATTGTATTTAGCTATAGTAAAAAAATTCGAGCCATTGCTTTTATTGCCCATTGCTTTTGGAATGCTTCTGAGCAATATTCCTGGTGGTGGACTTTACCATCCGGAACTTTTTGCCGGTGGAAAAGTACACTGGGATATGTTCCGAGATTCAGCCGGCTTGTTTGATTATCTATATCTGGGAGTTAAGCTTGAAATATATCCGTGTCTCATTTTTGTTGGTATTGGTGCAATGACCGATTTCGGTCCGTTAATAGCCAATCCCAAAAGTCTGCTTTTAGGTGCTGCTGCCCAATTGGGTGTATTCGTCGCATTTTTGATGGCATTTGGTCTTGGATTTACCTTGTCGCAGGCTGCATCCATTGGCATTATTGGTGGTGCCGATGGGCCGACAGCTATTTTCCTGACCTCCAAATTAGCGCCGGAGTTGTTGGGTCCTATAGCTGTTGCGGCATACTCGTATATGGCGCTGGTTCCTGTTATTCAACCTCCTATCATGAGATTGCTAACAACAAAGAAGGAACGTGGTATACGAATGAAACAATTACGAACAGTTTCAAAAACGGAAAAGATACTATTCCCCATTTTTATAACTGTCCTGATAACATTGATGTTACCAGCCGCCACACCACTCATTGGATGCTTGATGCTTGGTAATCTGATGAGGGAAAGTGGGGTTGTAGAGCGTTTGAGCAAAACGGTGCAGAATGAATTGATCAACATAGTTACTATTTTCTTAGGTCTTACGGTAGGTGCGACTGCAACAGCCGTTACCTTTATAAACCTGCAAACCTTACAAATCATGCTAATGGGAGTCCTTGCATTTGGGTTTGGCTCAGCAGGTGGAGTGTTGTTGGCCAAATTCATGAACCTGTTTTTAAAGGAAAAGATGAATCCATTGATTGGATCTGCCGGTGTTTCTGCAGTGCCCATGGCAGCTCGTGTTTCACAAGTCGTCGGACAGGAGACCGACCCCAATAACTACCTTCTGATGCACGCCATGGGGCCCAATGTAGCAGGTGTAATCGGTTCTGCCGTGGCTGCTGGTTTGATGTTGACAATGCTTGGTTAAACCCGGGATAATCTATGGTCCTTTTAATTTACATTACAAGTCCTTTAAGAAAGCCTCAAAATCTTTGAACTTTCCATACAATACCATGATGTCATTTTCATTGAGTATTGTTTGAGCTGATGCCATATCCTGAATTTGCTTCGCCTTAGTGGCTATGCCAATCACATTTTTCTGCTCGGTCATTTTAATGGTAGAAAGGACCAAGAGGTTGTAATTACTGCGAATCTGTGATTCCTGGAGCGTTTTACCTACCAAATGCTTAGGGACTTTCACTTCTACAATGTTAAATTCTCCGGCTATTTCATGCACGTCAACAGCATTCTTCATATTCAGCTTTTTTGCCCAACGGTGTGCCGTCTCCTCTTCCAGATAAACAATCTCATCCACCTGCATGGCTTCAAGCACTGTCCTGTGAAGTGGGGATATGGCTCTGCATATCAAAAATTTTGCCTTCATCAATTTCATATTGGCTGTTGCCAGAAGATTTGCTCCTTCGTTCAGGCCAATACAAACGATCACGGCATCAGCATCACTGATGGGCAGGCTACTTACGGCATGCGAGTCGGATGCGTTCAGGCAGACAGTATGTGTCATAAGTTCTTTATTATCCTCTACGTTCACCATATTGTTGTCCACACCTATAACTTCATGTCCAAGAGCGCTCAGCTTCTCACCCAGAGAGGAGCCGAAATGACCTAATCCGATAATGATAAATTTCATTTTGAATCCGTGTTTTACTTAATTAATCAGAATATCTTCAGATGGATAACTGTATCGCTCCATTTTACCTTGTTTCAGAAAAGCGACCAGAATCGTTAACATACTTATACGTCCAACAAACATGGTCAATATAAGAATGAGCTTACTGGTTGAATATAACTTCGTCGTAATACCAAGGCTAAGCCCTACGGTACTAAAAGCCGAGATGCACTCGAAAATAACAGCCTTGAGATCTAAATCCTCCTGTAATAATTCAATAGAAAGGACAGACAATCCAATGACCACCAAAGATAAAAAAATCTGCGAATATGCCCTGTGAATAGCCATACTACTTATTTCCCTGCCTCTAAAATCAATTCTGTCTTTACCTCTGGCAATATTAATGGAATTCATGATACTTATTGCCAAAGTGCTTGTTTTTATACCACCCCCGGTACCTCCCGGTGACGCTCCCACCCACATTAGAAAACACACTATCAGGATGGTTGGTGTCTGCAGCATGGAATAGTCTATCGTATTGAATCCGGCTGTCCTGGGCGTTGATGAGCAAAAAAAGGCAGCAACAACTTTCCCCATTCCATGATGTTGAGACAGGGAGCTGTTGTATTCAAGAATGTAAATGGAGACCGTACCTAAAACCAGCAGCAAAAGTGTCATACCAACAACCATTCTAGTGTTTATACTGATTATCCTCGGCCTATGTACATGAATCTTTCTAAACAACCTGTTTAAAAACAGATGCCTTAAATACTTGAAAAAGTTAAAGAAGATGGCAAATCCGATACCCCCAAAAATGATCAGCATGGAAATGATGAGCTGGAAGGGATAATTGAACCTGACATTTGTATGGTATAGATTGTCGGTCAAAGTGGAAAAACCGGCATTGCAGAACCCTGAAACTGCGTGAAAAACAGAGAAGAAAATCTTCTCACTCAGGGAGGCTGTCATACTCTGGTCAATGCTTAAGTAAATGAAAACTGCACCAATAGCCTCAATTAAAAATGTCAGCATCAGAATTTTGGAGAGTGCGCTAAAGACTTCGGTCAGTTTATCTGAGTTGGTCATTTTCTGGACCAGCAGCTGATTTTCATAAGAAGCACCACCCGTGAAGAAATAGCTGAAATAAGTGGTAAATGTCATTATACCCAAACCTCCCAGTTGTATGAGAACCAAAATGGCAGACTGACCAAAAAAGGTAAAATAAGTTCCAGTATCAACAACCGTAAGTCCAGTAACACAAACGGCACTTGTTGAAGTGAAAAGAGCATCTATAAACGAGATCCCGCCGTACGTTGCCAGTGGCAACATTAACACAAATGCACCTGCAAAAATCAGGAACAAAAAGCTGATCATAAAGATCTGCGCAGGATTCAAGACTTTCCTTTTATAATCTATGGGAACAAACTCGCGAAAAAGAATCATGACAGTGACCAATGTTCCCAAATAGGCACTGTCAATAAGGTAAGAAAGTTTCCACCAACCTGCAAGGGTGGCAATAGTCAAAAATATGGAGAACAGCAGGAATGTGTCAAAGATCCAGACTTTGCGTCCGGGACGATTGGCTGATCGATAACGTATCAGGACAAAGACAAATTCGAGGGAAAAAAACAAAAAATAAAGTAGTCTCAAAAAGTAATTTTGTTTCGATGTCTGGTTAAATCCAAAATCGAACAACGCCAAAGCAAAAATGAGTAGTGATAAAATGAAAGGTGCAAAGGTTAAAGTGCGTTTTAACAGATTGGAACGAATCATCGATTTGTATTTTTGTTAAATGAAACCGGATTCACAAAAGTAGCACAAAAGTTTATATTAAATAGTATCCGTTATTAATGCAGATAGCCCCGGTTTAACCAGGGCTATCAGATTAATTTTTTTTTTAAGAAATAGAAACTTTCTTAAACGGGTGCTTGTTCACATTTTTGAATCCAAAAATAGGAATAAGTCGCCCAGTTTCCTTTTTTAACAAAACGATCACACCCACTCCAGGCTGTTTCTTCCTGAATGACCACATTGTTATTGTTCAGCTTCAGGACAACGGCATGAGAAGCCACGATAATTTGTGATTGTACAGCGCTTAAACTACCAAGTGTACTAAGAGGGATGACATATTCATACGTGGTCACTGTGGGGTTGTGCGTCGTTTTGTACGGAAAGATTCCAACTGTTGGGTTACCCGGTCCGTTTACAGGTGCACCAGAAAGTGCTCCTACATAAAGTTGCGTTTCACTTAAAACCCAACCATTGTAAGTTTGGTACCTTACGAAAAGATTCTCATCGTTGTTACTAATGAAAATATTACCTAAAGCAATAGTTTGGCCGCCATACAAAATCTTGGAAATCATCCTGCCGCAAAAAGTATGATTTTCTACTGGTGCGTTTAATCTACTGTCAGGATCTGAAATACTGACCTGTTGACCAACTAATGTGGAACCATTTGAAGCTAGAACTTCAACATCTTCTTCCTGAGTACACGATGGGCTAAACATAATTACAGCCAATGCAAGCACAGTCAGCAAGCCTTTAAAAACATTGTTTGTTTTCATAGAACTGTTTTTAGGGTGAATAAAGTAATGAAGTAAGTAGAAAAGAATTGTGTAGATATAAAAATTCTAGGGGGTCATAAACATAGTAAAAAAAAACGGAAAACGTTAATTAATTGGTGATTTTTTTTTTGAAAAAATCAAATTATTCAAAATGAAACATCCATGCTTCTTAAAAATACAAATTCATACATCCAGGTAAGCTTATCTGACTTTTTTTACACAATTTTGCAGAATAAAAAATGAACAAATGAAAAAGATATTTTTTCCACCTGAATGGTTTTCTCAATCGGCTGTCCAGCTGACCTGGCCGCATGAAGGGACGGATTGGGCCAACCTGATCGATGAGGTGACACCCTGCTTTGTGAACATAGCCAGAGCGATCCTGGATCGTCAGAATCTGATAATCGTTTGTGCCGATGCGGATGCTGTCCGTGAACAACTCGGCGAAATTAACGAAAGCAGACTGTGTTTGTACGAATTGCCATCCAACGATACCTGGGCCAGAGACCACGGAGCAATCTCCGTTTTTGTGGACGGTGTTCCAACAATATATGATTTTACCTACAATGCCTGGGGAATGAAATTTCCAGCCAATCTGGACAATCAGCTGACGTTCTCCCTATATGGTGAGCAAGCATTTAATCCGGAAGTGGAATACATCTCTCAGATGCCATTTGTGCTGGAAGGCGGTAGTCTGGAATCGGACGGTGAAGGCACTTTGCTCACGACAGCCGAATGCCTGCTTTCCGTAAATCGTAACGAATATCTGAGGGAAGAAGAAATAGAGTCCATTTTGATGGAAAAGTTTGGCCTGAAACGCGTTCTTTGGCTGAGACACGGCTATCTGGCAGGTGATGACACAGATAGCCACATCGATACGCTGGCTCGTTTCTGTGACGTGCAGACCATCGCGTATGTTGCACCTGGTGAGGAACAGGATGAACATACCGAGGAGCTTCACATGATGGAGGAAGAGTTGCTTTCATTCCGTACTTTAAAAGGTGAGCCCTATCGTTTGATAGAGCTACCTATGGCCGATGCTGTCTACGACAACGAAGAACGTTTACCGGCTACCTATGCCAATTTCCTGATCCTGAATGGTGCCGTTTTGCTTCCATTCTACGATTCCCCCAAGGATGAAATCGCCAGACAAAAACTTCAGGAGGCTTTCCCGGATAGGGAAATTATTGGTATCAATTGCCTGGCTCTGCTGCGTCAGCACGGATCATTGCATTGTTTAACCATGCAGTTTCCCCGTGAATTTGTTCAGGAAGACTATATCTAAAGGTGTAGTGACTCCCCTTTGTAAAAGTCCAGGATCTTTACACTGAATAAATAATTGTACTTGGCCTGCAGCTGATTGGATTTGGCTGAGGCCAGGTTCATTTTGGCCTGATTGAATTCATAGATGGTTGACCTGCCGTTGTTGAACTTTTCTTCTGCAAAACGGTAAGCTTCTTCCGAATTCAGGACCGTTTCTGCTGAGGCCTCGTATTTTTCCGAGGCTGTTTTGGCGTTAAACCAAGCCTGTTGGATTTCCTTATAGAGCGTCTTTCTGGTATTGTCCAGCTCCAGCCTGGCATTCTCAACTTCAATCTTAGAGAGTTTGATGTTGTTTTTAGTGTCAAACCGGTTAAAAATGGGGATGCTCAGATTCAGTCCGATGGCAGTCCTTGAGTTGATGTTCATCTGGTCGGCCAGACTCATTCTGGTGTTGTCAGTGTTTTTCAAATCCGGATAATAACCGTTTGAATAACTGGCACCCAGTGAGAGTCTCGGATAGTAAGCACCTTTTGAAACCTCCAGATTTTTCTCACTGCTTTTAAGTCGGTATTCCGAAGCCTTAACAGTGGACTTGTTTCCAACTGCATAGTCAAAGACCTCATTGGCAGGACTGATCATCAGACTCAGGGATGTCATGTCAATGGATGGTTCCACGATGTCGAATCCCTGCCATTCTTTCAGGTCCAGAAGCTGGGATAAGTCCAGCAAAGAAAGTTGAAGGTTGCTCAGGCTTTCGGTGGCGTTTAGTTTGTCCTTGGCCAGTTGGGCTTTCGCTTCGTAAACTTGTCCTGTCGGAATCTTGCCATGGGTAGCCAGACTTTCGTAGCGGGTCAGCTGTGTTTCGCTCAGTTTCACCTGGTCCTGGGCTATGAGATACAACTCCTTATTATACAGAATCTGCAGATAACCAGAGGCAATGGATACCGACAAATTTTCCCTGGCTTTTTTCAATTCCTCCAACGAAGCCTTCAGTGTAAATTCCTGAGCCGTAATGGAGTTTCTGACCTGGAATCCGCTAAAAAGATTGATGGAACTCGAAAGACCTCCGGAATAGGATTGTGAGTTTTTGTTTTCGTAGACACCCTGGTTGTTCATCGATTGACCAAAACTGAGGTTTTGGGATGCCGAACCATTCAGATCCGGTAATCGCTGGTTTCTGGCCATCTGATGCCTGACTTCCTGAGTTTGGGTATTCAGTTCGGACGATTTGAGGGTGATGTTGTTTTTCAATGCATAATCGATGCATTGTTCCAGTGACCATTTTTCTTGTGCCTGTGAGGTACCAATCGTAAGAAAGGCGAGGGCTGCCAGTAGGTATTTTTTCATGAGTCTTTTTTTTTACTTTTTCTGATTCTTAGCCTTTGGGTCGATGGCTGTTCCCCGAAGTTTCTCGCCTTTCTTCAGGCCGCTTTTGACTTCGATATTGATACCATCCGAGAGTCCAGTGGTGATGATTCTTCTTTTGAAGGTCTGTGGATTTTCCGTCTTGAGTACCTGTACGGAGGCTGTATCCTTGTTGAATTCAATGACACTTTCAGGAATCAACAGGATGTCCATGGCGCTGTTGAGTATAATTTCTGCATTGGCGCTGTATCCTGAGCGGACAAAGACATTGCTGGGTATTTTTGCTGCGGCCTTGATTTCAAAAAGGATGGCACCGCTTTCCTCTGTACCCTTGGGGGAAATGTATTCCAGAGAGGCGTTGAATTTCTGGTCATTTAAGGCACCGATGCTCAGCATTAAGGGCATGCCCTTGTGAATACGGCCTACTTCTGTTTCATCCACTTTTCCAATGAACAACATGTCGTTCATATTTGCAATGGTAGCGATGGTGGTGCCTTCGTTGAAACTGTTGGTCTGTATGACGGAGTTTCCCACTTTGACAGGAATGTCCAGAATCATACCATCAATGGTGGAGCGGATCAGGGTATTGCTTTGGGCGCCCGATTTCTTGGTGATACCGTCCTTGGTTAAATCCAGGTTGTCTTTTGCAGCCTGGTATTCTTCTTTGGAGGATTTCAGGCTGACCAGACTTTTTTCGAATTCTTCTTTGGATACCACGTTTTTTTCGTACAGCATCTTTTGGCGATCGTAATCCGTTTGTGCCTGTTTCAGGTTGATGTTGGACATATTGACTCTGGATTCAGCAGAGTTCAGACTGACCATGTCGGGTATGACTTTGACCCTGGCTATGATTTCGTCTTTTCTGACAGACTGACCGGCTTCTTTGAGGATGTCTACAATGATACCTGCAATTTGAGGCTTAATCTGAATTTCGTTTCGGGCTTCCACTTTTCCGGTTGCTACCGCTTTCTTCTCGATATCTCCTGTGGTAACCTGTACAATTTCATAGTTCACTACGACTGGACGGGATTTTTTCCATAAAAAGGCAAATGTTCCTACGATGATTGCTGCTAACAGAACGAATCCCAGGATTTTGAAAAACTTTTTCATTGGTGCGTCTTTATTGATGGTTATATTTAATGATTATTCTTCACTTAAAGCTTCTATGGGTTTGATCTGCATGGCTCTGCCGGCAGGTAGTAATCCGGCCAGTATTCCTACTACGATGATCACCACCGAAGCGAGGATGGCTACATCAAATTGGATCATGATATTTCTTAGGAAAATGCCGTTGCCCGGTGGCAAATTGTTGATGAGGTTGTCGAAGAAGGCCAGAATGCCCACTCCAAGGCTTAATCCGACAAAACCTGCAATGGCAGTCAGCACCAGACTTTCGTTGATGATCTGTGTGATGATGTCCTTGGGTTTGGCTCCCAGAGCCCGTCGAATCCCAATTTCCTTGGTCCGTTCATTCACGGAAACCAGCATGATGTTGCTCACACCGATGGCTCCCGCCAAAAGTGTTCCAAGGCCTACAATCCAGATGAGAATCCGGATGCCCAGAAACAGGTAGTTGAACATCTTGAACATCTCACTGATGTTGAAACTCCCGACTGCCCTTTCGTCGGTGGGTGCAATGTTGTTTTGGGATTTCAATATTCTCTTGACTTCCTTTTCCACATAGGATGCGTCCATATTATCCTGTGCGACAGCCGCCATAAAGTGGATAATATCGCCTTGATTGTATGCGCTTTGCATGGTTGAAAATGGCAGTACGACCATATCGTCACTTCGACCGCCTATCTGTATATTGGTTAAACCAGAACCCACACCTATCACCGTATAATAAATACCATTGCTTCGGATCACCTGGCCAATGGGATTTTCACCTGGTTTGAAAAGTTCATTGTACACATTTTTTCCGATGAAGCAGACTTTTCTTTTATCCTGAATGTCAACATCATTGATGTAACGGCCATAAATGATCTTTTGTTCCTCCACATGGACGTAATCCGGATAACAACCCCTTACACTAAATGTACGGCCATGTCACCCCGGACTGTGTTGTTGTTGCTTCTATCTCCGAAAAGCATGGGTGCAAGGTATTTTATTTCCGGAACATTGGCCAGGATGACCTTGATGTCGGAATTTTTCATGTTCCATTCGCGACCTTTCTTAAAACCTTTATAAGGTTCAGATGTTCTTTCGGCAAAAAAGAAACACGAGTTTGTCGCTAAACCTTCAATTTCGCTTTTCATGCCATTCTCAAGTCCGTTCCCGGTGCCAAGCAGGATGGTGAGCATCAGTATGCCCCAAAAGACGCCGAAGGCAGTGAAGATGCTTCTTGTCTTATTTCTGGTAATGGTTATCCAGATTTCTTGCCATTTATCTATATCAAACATGGTGTAGTTTTTGTGTTTCTGAGTCTAAATTTATTCAGCACGCATGGCTTCAATAGGTTTTATCTTCACCGCTTTCCTGGCTGGAATGTAACCAGCAATCAGTCCCGCTGCAATGAGTAAAAGCGTAGCAATGAGCACTGTCCCCAAGTCTACGGAAGGATCCTTAAAGACTGTCATTTTTTGGGCACCACCATCTCCGCCACCTGAATTCATGTTCAGGGCCATATTTATCAACTCAAGCAGGCTGATCCCGAAAAGCATACCCAGGTATCCGAACGAAGTAGTAATGACAACAGATTCCAGCAAAATAGAAAGCAGTATATTCCCTGGAGTTGCACCGAGTGCCTTTTTGATGCCAAACTCCTTGGTTCTTTCCTTGACGGTGATCACCATGATGTTTCCTACCCCGACAATACCTGCAATCAAAGTACATATCCCAATGAAAAAGACAAACAGGTCGATGGTGGAAAAGATATTCATGGTCTGTACATAATTTGCAGCCTGATTCCACATGCCGATGGCCTGTTCGTCTTCCGGGTGTATGATCAGGACTCTGGACATTGCTTTCATGACTTGTTTACCGAATTCCTCGTTGGCCTCTTTGGTGTACAGGCCATTGACCGTAAATGAAACATTGTCGGTCTTTTCAGCCAAATTAAAGATTTTCTGGGCTGTCGAATGGGGGATATAACAGTATCCATTCTCGTCACGCGTTGATTTGGTGTCGATACCCACTACCTGGAAAGAGATGTTGTCAACCTTTACCCATTTCCCCAAAGCGGTTTGATCCTTAAAAAGAGCTTCAGCCACTTTTTTGGAAATAACGATGACCTTTCGTTCCTGTTCCATATCTATCTGGTTCAGAAATCGTCCGTTATTGGATTCAATCTTGTTCCCGTTTATCAACATATAATCCGGCATCACGCCTTCCATGCTGTAGTTTCCGAAGTCTTCCTTGTAGGAGACCAGCGGACTGCGAAAGATGCGTCCGGATATTTTGTCAATCTGTGGAAACTGCGCTTTGAGGATAACCAATTCCCGGTTGGTGAAGCGAATGCTTCGATGTGTCTTGAAGCCTTTGTAGGGCATGGTAGTTTCTCTGCCCCACATCTCCACTTTATTGGTTGCTTCATCACCAAAGTTGGAGGATACCCCGTTTTTGAGTCCGTTGCCGGAACCCAGCAAAACAATCAACATGAAAATACCCCACGACACGGCAAAGCCCGTCAGAAAAGTACGGAGCTTGCTTTCCCGCATGGTGGCGAGTATTTCATGCAATGTATCGAACTCAAACCATCTCATAGTTGCAACTTGTTGTCTGATTCAATGATACCATCTTTCAGATGAATGATGCGCCTGGTCTTGTCTGCAACGGATTTCTCATGCGTAACGATGATCATAGTGATGCCGCTGGCGTTGACTTCTGAAAGCACATTCATCACTTCTTCCGTCGTGATACTATCCAAAGCACCGGTTGGTTCGTCGGCCAAAATGACTTTTGGTTTTCCAATTAAGGCCCTGGCTATAGCGATGCGTTGTTTCTGACCACCTGATAATTCATTCGGATAATGATGCCACCAGTCTTTCAGCCCCATCATGTCGAGGTATTCCATCGCCATTGCCTGACGTTTTTTTCTGGTTACTCCTTGATAGTACAATGGCAGGGCCACATTCTCGAGCGCATTCTTAAAAGGAATCAGGTTGAAAGACTGAAAAATGAATCCAATCATGCGGTTCCGGTATTCTGCAGATTTTGTTTCGGTGAGGTTCTTGATTTTTGTCCCGTTCAAATAGTAGTCTCCGGTATCGTAATCGTCCAGGATGCCCAGAATATTGAGCATGGTGGATTTTCCGGACCCTGAGGCTCCCATGATGGAAACAAATTCGCCTTCTGCGATTGTCATGTCAATGCCTTTTAATACATGTAAAGGCTGAGCACCCGGATAGGTTTTGTTTATGTTCTCAAAATGGATCATTGTCTTGCAAAATTGCTTTTTGGAAAATGATTATTTAGGTTGGTAACTTTTGTCTTTAACGTTTTCAAGCATATATTTCTTATAGAAGTCTGTTATTTCTTCCATTTTTATGTCAAGCAACGTTATGGTCTTAAAGAAGTTGGGCAAAGAGCTTTTGAAAAAGTCCTCGCGGCGGTGCTTCATGATTTTTTCAACAGCATCTTCTTCAACAAAATATCCGATACCTCGTTTATTGTATATAATGTTGTTCTGTTGCAGAAAATCATAGGTTCGAAGGACGGTATTGGGGTTTACCTGCAGGGTCATACCCATCTCACGCACAGAAGGAATTTTCTCCTGAGGCGGCCAATGTCCTGTCAGGATCTGCTCACAGAGTAACTCTGATATTTGCAGATAGATCGCTTTGTTATCGTTGAAGTCCATTTGTTTATATTTGCCTCGTTTTTAGTTTGAAATAGGCCGTGATCCATAAGATAACTGGAATGCTGATCAGAGTCATTTTTAGGATGTTCACCAACGTTTCAACATCAAACATCAGTAAGTCAAGCTTTTCAAAGTCACTCCAATCGTTTAGTTCAATATCCCATTGGTAGGAGTTCATACCTTCTATCCCTCCCATATACCAGGTTAATATAGATGTACTAATAGCGCCAATGACCATGAATAAAAGGATGATGCAAAGTACTGTTTTTAAGAATGGATTTTTTTTGAAAATAGTGGCACCCAGGATGAAAAAGGAGTGGTAAAAAAGAATGCCTAAAAAGCCCATCCAGAGCTTTTCTGAGCTTGGTAAATGGATAACCTGATTCAGATCCGTAAAGGCATTTCCTATTGAGACACAAACAAAATGGACCAATAAGACGGTTATGGAATAAACAATTATCGTAAAGAAGGAAGAGTATATCCATGCTGCAGCATATTTCTCAGTGATGGTAGCCGGTGTCATATAATAATGGATACCGGAACTTGTTTGTTGCAAGGATGAAAAAATATTCGCACTACTGATGAAGGTCATGAAAGCAATGATGAAACCCCAGAATTCAAAATTGAAAGTATCCATGTAGTGATTGAAAATCATGTAATTGCTGAAAATGATGATCAGTGCGAAAATACCCATATTCAAGAATATCCTTTGGCTATTTTGCATCCAAATGATCTTGAATTGCTCAAAAAATCGTTTTATGGAAAACATATAGAGTTTGAATTAGTGGTTAAACAATTGTTTCATAAGATTCGCGTTCTGGGTGGTCATGTTAAACAAGATTTCCAGATCGACTTTACTGTCAGCGCCGTCCATATTTGGAGTTACTGCCAGATAACCTCTTGTAGAGAATTCGCTGTAGATGACACTCGGTTGATTTTCAAGAGAACCAAGGGTTTTAAATTCAAGTCTATTGCAAATCTCATCCATGGTGCTGTTAAGCAAAATATGACTGTCATCCAAAATGATGACAGTATCGATGAGGCTTTCCAGATCCCGAACCTGATGTGTGGAAAGAATGATGCATCGGTCGTCACCAATCAATTCTGCCGAAAGTTTCCTGAATTGCCCTTTTGAAGGGATGTCCAAACCATTTGTCGGTTCATCCATAATGAGAATCTTGCATTGTGTGGCCAATGCAAAACTGATGGCTACCTTTTTGCGTTGTCCCAGAGACATTCTTTTCAGTTTATCTACGGGGTCTATTTCAAACTCCTTCAGACACCGTTTAAAAAGTTCGTGACTAAACCGGGGGTAGGAGTTAGCGTACATTTTTAAATAGCCGTCAACATTGACATCTGGCAACCAGATTTCTTCCGGTAAAAAATAAATTTCTTCCAGCATGTTGACATGCCGTTTTTTGGTATCTATACCAAAAGCAGTGGTAAGTCCGCTTTGTGGGAACAATAAACCGGTCATTAATTTCAACAAAGTGGTTTTCCCTGCTCCATTTTTTCCCAATAAACCATATATGTGACCACCTTCTATGGTCAGTGATAAATCATCAAAGATTTTCTTTTTCTTTGAATAAGCGAAATTCATGTTTTTCAGCTCAATCATGATGTTTTTTGTTTTGGTGTATTAATATACTAAGACACTGCAAAGAAAAATGGTTTTTTTGGATTTTCCAAATTCTTTTGCAGGTTTTTTTCAAAAATTTTAAAAAAAAATGAACATTGCCGACTGTATCCGAACAAATAATGAGTTATCGACCAATTTAGCATATAATCAAAATAATGCTTAATGTGCGATTCCTTTAACAATGTCCGTGTTTTTTTAAGAAAAAATGTGCAGTTTAACACGAAGAAATGCGTAGCTTTGCAACCTTAAACAAACATCATATTTTGATTCAATCAAATATTACTATATGTCTGCAAACAAAGTTATTAAAACAGCCTTGGTTTCGGTTTACCACAAGGATGGTCTGGACGAAATCCTGACAAAATTACATGAACAAGGAGTCGAATTTTTATCTACTGGTGGTACACAACAATTCATTGAATCTTTAGGTATCCCCTGTAAAGCCGTCGAGGATTTGACGGGTTATCCTTCCATATTGGGTGGTCGTGTCAAGACTTTACATCCAAAAGTCTTTGGTGGTATCCTTACACGCAGGGATTTGGAAATGGACAAACAACAATGTGCTGAATTTGAAATTCCGGAAATTGATCTGGTCATTGTAGACTTGTATCCGTTCCAGGAAACCGTGGCTTCTGGTGCAGAGGCGGATGCCATCGTAGAAAAGATCGACATCGGTGGTATTTCTTTGATTCGTGCAGCAGCAAAGAATTTCAAGGATGTTGTTATTGTAGCATCAAAAGCTCAATATGCTCCCCTTTCCAGCCTGATCAATGAACAAGGTGCTGAAACATCTTTTGAAGACCGTAGGTGGTTTGCCAAAGAAGCTTTTAGTGTATCTTCTCTATATGATTCTGCCATCTTCAACTGGTTTGATGGCGAAGAAGGCTCCGCTTTCCGCGGTGCATTCGATAACGCTAAAAGTCTCCGTTACGGCGAGAATCCCCATCAACGTGGTTTCTTCTACGGCGATTTTGATGCTATGTTTGAACAATTGCAGGGCAAAGAAATTTCCTACAACAATTTGTTGGACATCGATTCCGCTGTCACTTTAATAGCTGATTTCAAAGATACCACTTTTGCTATCCTTAAACACAACAATGCTTGTGGCCTGGCTTGCAGACCAACAGTGCTTGAAGCCTGGAAGGACGCTTTGGCTTGTGACCCGGTATCTGCCTTTGGTGGTGTATTGATAACCAACGCTGTTGTTGATAAAGAAACAGCTGAAGAGATCAATGAATTGTTTTACGAAGTACTTATCGCTCCGGATTATGATGTTGAGGCCTTGAAAATACTGACTGCCAAGAAAAAACGCATCATACTTATTCAGAAGCAGCAACCCCTCAGGGATAAGCAATTCCGGTCATTACTAAACGGAGTGCTGGCTCAGGATAAAGATTTGCAGACAGAAACCAGAGAAGATCTGAAATGTGTTACAAAGATTGAACCGACAAATGCCCAGATTGAAGACCTGTTGTTTGCAAACATCGTAGTTAAGCATTCCAAATCAAACGCTATCGTACTTGCTAAAAATAAGCAGTTGTGTGCGAGCGGGATTGGTCAGACTTCCAGAGTAGATTCACTGAAACAGGCTATCGAAAAGGCTGCTTCTTTTAATATAGATTTGAACGGTGCTGTTATGGCTTCGGATGCCTTTTTCCCTTTCCCCGATTGTGTTGAAATCGCAGATCAGGCAGGTATCAAAGCTGTTGTACACCCTGGAGGTTCGCTAAGAGATAGTGACTCCGTAGATTATTGCAACAATCATGATCAAGTAATGGTTATGACCGGATACAGACATTTTAAACACTAATAACGACTATGGGATTATTTTCTTTTACACAAGAAATCGCTATTGATTTGGGTACGGCTAACACCATCATTACCCACAACGATAAAATAGTAGTTGATGAACCTAGTATTGTTGCATTGGATCGTCGTACAGACAAGCTTCTTGCAGTAGGTACAAAGGCTCAGTTGATGCACGGAAAGACGCCTGATAACATAAAGACGGTTCGTCCTTTGCGTGATGGTGTGATTGCAGATTTCTACGCTGCAGAACAAATGATGCGTGGGTTGATTAAAATGGCCAGTCCAAAAAAACGACTTTTCTCTCCAAATCTGAGAATGGTCATCAGCGTTCCATCAGGTTCTACTGAAGTTGAATTACGAGCTGTTCGTGACTCTGCAGAACATGCAGGTGGTCGTGACGTTTATATGCTGTATGAACCCATGGCAGCAGCCATTGGAATTGGTATCGACGTAGAAGCTCCCGAAGGAAACATGATTGTTGACATAGGTGGTGGAACAACAGAAATTGCCATTATCTCTTTGGGTGGTATTGTCGCCAACAAATCCATTCGTATCGCTGGTGATGATTTTACAGCAGATATTCAGGAATATATGCGTCGCCAGCACAATCTGAGAGTAGGCGAGAGAACGGCAGAGCAGATTAAGATTCATGTTGGATCAGCTTTGACCGAACTGGACGATGCTCCCGAAGATTACGTTGTACATGGACCAAACCAGATGACAGCTTTACCAATGGAGGTGCCTGTTTCATATCAAGAGATAGCTCATTGCCTTGAAAAATCCATTTCAAAAGTGGAAATGGCTGTTTTGAGTGCGTTGGAGCAAACTCCTCCTGAATTGTACTCAGACATTGTACGTCGTGGTGTTTATCTGGCAGGTGGTGGTGCCTTGCTTCGTGGTCTTGCCAAAAGATTGAGCGACAAGATAAACATTCCATTCAATATTGCTGAGGATCCATTGCGTGCAGTAGCTCGTGGGACCGGAATTGCATTGAAGAATGTCGATAGATTTAATTTCCTTATTCGTTAATATATAATAACCAAATCGTCCGACATTTTGTCGGGCGATTTGGCTTTATTTTGAACAGCCCGAACACGTAACTGAAGTATGCAAAATATCATTCGGTTTATTGCAAAATACAGTACATTTCTGCTATTTATCCTATTGCAGTCCTGTGCTCTTTATTTGCTGTTCAATTATAACAGCTTTCAACAAAGCACTTTATTCAGCTCATCGAACAAGATCAATGCCTTCCTGTTTACAGCAGAAGAGACCGTTACCGGCTATTTCCACCTGAAGGACAACAACAATGCACTTCAAAAACAAAACATTGATCTGGAACTAAAAGTTGCCAGATTGGAAAAATCTCTTCTCAACTTCACAGATACATCCGGTATCGCTTTGTTACGCATGAAAGAAGCCGATGAATTCAGCCTTATCCCCGGTCGGGTGATAAAAAACAGTGTTTCAAGAATGCGTAATTATTTGACTCTCAATATCGGAAGAGTGGATGGAGTCCTTCCAAAAATGGGAGTGGCGAACGCTCAGGGGATTGTTGGTGTGGTCAGTCATGTTTCTGAGCATTACTCAGTGGTCATTCCAGTCTTGAATCCTGAAATCCGTATTAGTTGTAAGTTAAAGAAATCGAACGCATCTGGTTCTCTGTTTTGGGAAGGAATGGATAGACGTTTTGCTTTTCTTCAGGAGATACCTCCTTATGTGACTGTTTCGAAAGGGGATACAGTGGTAACAAGCGGGTATTCCGATATTTTTCCGGAAGGAATTATGGTGGGTACTGTTGACGAATATGAAGTGGGAGAAGATGCCAATTTTCTAAAATTGAAAGTTCGATTATCCACCAGATTCGATGCCATTTCCAATGTACGCGTAGTTCGATTCAAACATCGTGAGGAACTTAAAAAGGTAGAAGAGGAGGCAGAATTATGATTCGACTTCTCAATCATTTGATTTGGTTCATAGGTCTCATCGCACTCCAGATTTTTGTGCTAGACAATGTACACTTCCTGGGTGTTTTCCTACCATTGATATACGTATATGCGCTTCTTCGGTGGCCCTCAGACTTATCCCCCAATCTGACCCTGATATTCGGTTTTATATTGGGTCTTTCTATCGATGTCATGTCCAATACGCCGGGTATGCATGCTTGTGCTACGACCCTGATGGCAGTACTGAGGACACCTATGATACACTTGTTCGTTTCCAAGGAAGACCTGGGTAGCAGAAATGTCAGTGTAAATACACTTGGTTTTGGCGCATTCTGGAATTATGCTGTCATATTGGTCTTTATTCACCATACTACGCTGTTTTTTCTGGAATCTTTCTCTTTTGTCAATTGGACACTTCTTTTGGTAAAGATTCCTGTATGCACTTTATTGACTGTCCTTTTTATTTTTGCATTTGAGCGCATAAACAGCAAAGACGATGCTAAATCTTGAAAATGTACGTCGGAAAAACACCCTTGTTTTATTGATTATAGGGATGTTTGTTGTGTATGTCCTGCGTTTGGCTATGCTTCAACTTTTTAGCAGCGAATACAAGACTTTCGCCGATAGCAATGCATTCTTTAAGAAAACCATTTACCCTGCCCGTGGTCTGATTTATGATCGCAATGGCAGTTTGATGGTCTATAACAAACCATCCTACGATGTCCTGGTCGTTATGCGTGAAATGACCGAAGATTTTGATACGCTTGATTTTTGCAAAACGGTAGGCATCACAAGACAGGATTTTGAGCAGCGCATGCTGGATGTCAAGGATAGAAGACGCAATCCGGGTTATTCATCCTATACACCTCAAGTGCTTCTATCTCAGCTTCCCGCAAACACCTATGGCGTACTTCAGGAAAAGCTCTTCTATTTTAAAGGTTTTACTGTCCGCAGCCGTACGCTCAGAGAATACATCAAACCGATAGCTGCTCATGCCTTGGGTTATGTGGCCGAAGTGAATCAACGAGATCTGGACAATGACAACTATTATGTTACCGGTGATTATAGTGGCAGATCAGGCATCGAAAAGTTTTACGAGGACGATCTTCGTGGAATCAAAGGGGTACAGGTTATGTTGCGCGATGCACATGGTCGTGTGAAAGGTCGATACGACCAGGGTAGCCACGATATAAAGGCTATGCCAGGCAAAGATTTAACACTATCCATTGACCTGGCTCTACAGGAATATGCCGAAAAGCTCATGGTGAATAAACGTGGAGCTGTTGTCGCCATAGAACCCAAAACAGGTGAAATCCTGGCTTATGTTTCTGCTCCTACGTACGATCCCGGATTGTTGGTCGGTAGGGATAGGGCAAAAAATTACAAAATGCTGGAGTCTTCTCCTTATAAGATTTTTTTAAACCGCCCCATCCAATCAAATTATCCTCCTGGTTCAACCATTAAGCCCGCACAAGGCTTGATTCTATTGCAGGAAGGCATTATTCATCCGGGTTCTGTGGTGTCATGTCATGGCGGATACTATTACACATCCCGGCGCAAAGTCGGTTGTCACCCGCATGCATCCCCACTGGCACTGGCTCCGGCTATTGCGACATCCTGCAACGCTTATTTCTGTGCTGGATATCGCACCATGATGGACAGTAAAAAGTTTGCCAACATTCAGGAATCCATGGATAAATGGAGGGATTATATGGTTGATTTTGGATATGGGTATAAACTGGGGGTCGATTTGCCCTATGAGAAGAGGGGTATGATACCAAACAGCACGTATTACAACAAATGGTACGGTAAGAAGGGATGGAGAGGAGCAACCATCATTTCCAATGCCATCGGTCAGGGTGAGGTTTTAGCCACTCCCATCCAGATCGCGAATCTTTGTGCTACGATAGCCAATAAAGGTTGGTACGTAACACCACATATTGTTAAGAAAGTCAAGGGAAGCCAACTGGATACCTTATATACAAAGAAACATGTCACTGGAATTGATCCCGCCCATTTTGACCCTATCATCGAAGGAATGCGTGGTTCTGTACTGAATGGTACATCTACAGGAGTCGCCATACCCGGCATCAATATTTGTGGTAAAACGGGAACAGCACAGAATGCAGGAGCAGACCATTCCATTTTCATGTGTTTTGCACCAATGGAGAATCCAAAGATTTGTTTGTTGGTGTTTGTCGAAAACGGTGGATTCGGTGCCGCTTGTGGTGTTCCGATGGCCAGCCTGCTGCTGGAAAAATACTTGACCGGTAAGGTAGCAGGTGATCGACTTTGGTTAGAAACGATGTTGTTGAACAAATCTATTATGCAAATTGTATCTCGCTGATAAAAAAAGTGTCTGGAAGTCCCTGGATTGGGTGACAGTATTATTGTATTTGCTATTGGCTGTATTTGGCTGTTTAAGCATTTATGGGGCAAGCTTTGACTTTGACCATCCTGGTTTCTTTGACTTTACACAAAGATCTGGAAAACAAATAGTCTGGCTGGGAATGGCCATTTGTATCGGTGTTTTTATTATGCTGATTGATGCGAACAACTATTTCTCCTGGTCCTTTCTGATCTATTTCTTTATGATTGGGCTACTGATGCTGACAGTCGCAATTGCTCCGGAAACAAAAGGATCCAGGTCGTGGTTGGTTTTGGGTCCCCTGAATATACAACCGGCTGAATTTGCCAAGTTTGCAACAGCTATGGCCCTGGCGCGGTTTATGAGCTCCTACAATTTCAACTTGAATTCGTCCAAAAACTATTTGATAGTAGGGGGTATCCTCTTTCTACCCTTTATGCTGATTCTTTTACAGAATGAAACAGGGTCAGCCCTGGTCTATTTAGCACTGATGCTGATGCTCTACAGAGAAGGCATGCCTGGTATCATCCTTTTCCTGGCAGTTTGCTTTGCAAGCTTTTTTGTTATTGGTGTGCGTTTCTCGGAGACCTATATGTTCAATCTGACTTCTGTGGGACAATTTGTAGTCTTGCTGCTCATTTTATTTGTGGTTTGTGGAATGCTGGAGGTCTATAGAAAAGATAAACAGACGGTTAAGATATTACTCTATGTCAATCTCATTCTTTTGCTGGCAGGAATACTCTTGAATTTGGTTGGCTGGTTTGTATTTAACCTTTGTTACCTGCAATTGGCTCTTATGTCCTTAAGTGTTCTGTATCTGATCTATAAATCGATCAGTCATAGAACATCTACCCATCTGCTTATAGGTATTTTCGCCGTGTTTTCAGCTGGATATCTATATTCTGCCGATTATGCCTTTAATAAGGTGTTGGAACCACATCAGCAGATTCGTATCAAAGTTCTTTTGGGTATGGAGGATGATCCAAGCGGTGCAGGCTATAATGTCAATCAATCTAAGATTGCTATTGGATCCGGCGGATTTCTTGGAAAAGGGTTTCTGAACGGTACTCAGACCAAGTTGAAATACGTTCCGGAACAAGATACGGACTTTATTTTCTGTACCGTTGGGGAGGAACAGGGTTTTCTTGGGTCAATTCTAATACTGGCTTTATATGTCATCCTTCTGCTGCGACTCATTACAATAGCAGACAGGCAAAGGTCTGCCTTTTCCAGAATATATGGTTACAGTGTGGTCAGCATCCTGTTTTTTCACGTTTTCATCAACGTGGGAATGGTTCTTGGATTAATGCCTGTTATTGGTATACCATTGCCCTTCTTTAGCTATGGTGGCTCATCGTTGTGGGCGTTCACCATACTGCTCTTTATCTTTCTCAGACTGGACGCAGACGAACAGCAAAGGCGTTAATTACAGAGCGGATTCTAATACAGGCGTACACCTATATTTTCCACTCCTTTAATGTAATCATCCCTCAGACCATGTTGGATTTCTATGTTAAACCATCTTTTTTCCAGATTGTTTTTCCGGATGACCAGGTCTGGTAATTGACAGGAGATGGTATAAAGTGAACCCCAACCTGTGCCAAGCCATCTGCCATTAGGCTCTGAAATCTTCCAGTCAACTGAATCCATTCGTGTCGTACCATCTGAACACTTGGTTTGAATATACAACCAAATGTTCTGATAAGGATACGTATTGGAATGTCGGAGATTAATCTCGAAATGCAGTTTTTCCGGATCGGTTACCGTTAAGCTGTCACGAAAGCTGATAACCTGACCGATAGCCCATTTTGACTCCGGTATGGTTTCAGCATTCTGATAGGCATTTTTTTTCTGACATGAAGTAATTGAAAGCAAAACGAATAAGGGTAGTAAGACCTTTCGAATCATTTCTCCTCGTTTTTAGGGGCATCATTGTTTTCAGATCCTGGTTTCTGAGGTTTCTCAAAACGTGGTCTGGACTGTTGGTTTCCGTTACGATTCTTATTTTTATTTTCGTTCTTCTGATTGTTTTCCGGCCGACCTGGACGATTATTGCCATTGTTTCTTTTGTCTTTATCAGCGGTTTCACCTTCGGCTATTTTTCTTCCCTCAGGACGTTGTTTAGGCTGATTGGGTCTTGGTTGTCTGTCCAGCTTTTCCGGTTTTGCAATTGTTTCAGTAGAATTGTTGTTGATGTTGGGGCGGTTGATCCTTTCAGGTTTATCCAATTTCTGACGATCTTTGCTCCCTTTATTTTTCTTTTTCGAACGGTCAAAGCGGGTCAATCCGTCTTCACTTAATACATCTCCGAATTCACTTTTCTGTTCTACTTCTACAACTTCCGACAGGTTCTCAACCCGAGTTCCTTTCTTGTTAAGAGCAATTATTTGTTTGGATCTCTCTACAGAAATGGTGATGGCATTTGCCAGAAAATCTTTACTGGTAGAGTAGGTCATCAAACGTTTAAAGATGTCAGCCTTAAATAAATAGTAGGTGCAATCTATGGTGTCCAGGGTAATGTCCTTGGATGGAATATCTCGTTGTGCTTCTGCGTAAACGTCTGTTTCATAGTTTAGGCAACATTTCAGTTTGGCACATTGACCTGCCAGTTTCTGTGGATTCAGTGAAAGGTCCTGATAACGGGCTGCACTTGTTGATACAGAAACAAAATTGGTCAACCAGGAAGAGCAGCATAATTCTCTTCCACAAGGGCCTACACCACCTATTCTTCCAGCTTCCTGGCGTGCACCAATCTGCTTCATTTCAATGCGGACGCGAAATGTTTCAGCAAGAACCTTGATTAATTGTCTGAAGTCGACCCTGTCATCTGCTATGTAATAAAATATGGCTTTGTTTCCGTCTCCCTGATATTCCACATCGCCGATTTTCATGTTCAGTTTCAGATTTTCAGCTATTTTCCGGGCTTTCAGCATCGTTTCGTGTTCCAATCCCTTCGCTTCCTCGAATTTCTCCAGATCGACAGGACGGGCTTTTCGATAGACACGTCGTACCTCTTGCTGATCGAACCGGTAATTGGTCTTTTTCATCTGCTTGAGTACCAATGCGCCAGTCAGTGTTATCTCACCAATATCATGGCCGGGACTGGACTCTACAGCGACAATGTCCCCCTTTTCCAGACTGAGTTTGTTGCTGTTCAGAAAAAAACTTTTGCGGGTGTTTTTGAACTGAACTTCTACCCAGTCTGTCTGAGCCTGAGCCTGTGGAAGGTCGCAAAGCCAGTCAAAAGTATTAAGTTTTTTTATTTTGATGCCGCTGCAACCTTTATTTTTCATGCAGCAACCGGACATATTGAGTTTGTATTCCATTTGAATCTTATAATTGTTCCGGATAACCGGTTTATGTATAAATAACCTCCTAAGTCGATATGCTTTCTGTTAAAAAGGAGTTAAACATCTTTCTTGCAACAGATACTTCTTACTCAATTAAAAGGTTTTATCAACAAAAATAGACGAAAATACCGAATGATGCAAATCTATTTTTTGAAGAGCATGATGGACTTTAACGCCAGATCGAAAAATATCAGTTTTGCGTTGATGTTTTGTTCAATATGCCTTTCCGCCAATTCCAGTTCCTCCATAAAAGAAAGGATGTTCTTATGGTTGATAAAGGGCGAAAAATGTTTTGAGAAAGCACTTTCAGCCAGCGTCATATAATTCAGGTCTTTCTCCTTGATGTTCATGATAAAGTTCTCACGCACCATACGCTGAGAAAAACTCAGATACTTTTTGCCCTGCTCTCGTCCCAGCTTTGACATTTCTTCAGACCAAATCTTCAGGTCTTTCAGACTTTTTTGCTTGTCCAGTTTTCTGTCTGCACTGAAATTGGAAATGGTATAAGCACCCCTCATGCAACGGATGAATTGCTGGAGAAAGAAGCTGTTTTCATCGGTGGATTGGATGTATTCCAGTGCTTTAAGCCAACTGCCCCTGGATAAATGGATGCACGAATCAAGTTCGGATTCTGTTATTTTGAAACGAGCCTGCAATTCAGCTCTCATATCGTCGGCTTCAATGCCTTTGACCTTGATCATTTGAGCACGTGATAGAATCGTACTCAGTAATTGTTCGCTGTTTTCTGAAACCAACAGGAAAACAGTCTTTTCCGGTGGCTCTTCCAATATTTTCAGCAACCGGTTTGAACAGACCACATTCATTTTTTCAGGCAGCCAGATGATCATGACCTTATAATCCGATTCAAAAGCTTTAAAACTGAGCTTTTTCAGTATTTCATCGCCTTCGTCAGCGTAAATTTGACCTTGTGCATTTCCAGCTTTAATGTAGGTCATCCATTCATTGAAGCTGAAGTACTTTTGCTCTGGAATGAACTTTCTCCATTCAGGCAGGAAATCATCACAGACCCATTTCTTGTTTGAATTGGGTTTATAGATGGGGAAAACAAAATGTGTATCCGGATGGATCAGCTTGTTGAACTTATGACAGGACGGGCAATCTCCGCAAGCATCGGTCTCACCACGGTTTGTACAGCTGATGTATCTGGCGTAGGCCAGGGCAAGAGGCAATGCTCCTGTACCTTCGGCACCAGAAAATAGTTGCGCGTGGGGTATCCGGTCATCCTTGACAGACTTTATCAGTCTGTCCTTGATGTTTTTCTGCCCAATGATATCGTGGAAATACATTTCGTTTGAGTCAAGATTTCAGGCGATTTTTTCGCTTCAGCACAAAGGTAAAAAATTTCGCAAAAGGTCTTCAGGCCTTTTGCTTTTTGTTTTAATAATTCTTTTGCTTCAAAAAGAAAAATGTATTTTTGCCACGTATTGGAGAGTTGGCAGAGTGGTCGATCGTGGCAGACTCGAAATCTGTTGTACCGCTTGCGGTACCGGGGGTTCGAATCCCTCACTCTCCGCAAAGAAAAGAATAGTCAAAGCGAGCTTGCTCGCAGTGATAAAGTAAAGGGGATCCCGCTTCAAGCTTGCTTGAGAGCGCATCCCCTTTACTTTATCAAGTAGGCCTGAAAGGCCTTTGACTATTCTTTTCTTTGACGAACCCCCACCAGGATCGCGGCGCACAGCGACGCAATTCCTTGCTCATTCCTTCTAAAACCACCAAACTCATTGCTGAAACAAAGGGAACCATAGATTCTCTTCAACTACGCCCTATTGAACAAGCAAAAATCCAATGTGCCAAAAAGCTGTTTAATGAGATTTCGACCAGCAAAGTGAAGTATCACGATGTGGATTGTTATCAGAGTTTATTGAATATAATGAAAAGTGTTTGACTAGTGTAATAGTCCCCAATCACCACCCCCAAATTCAACATCAAATAATCAATATCCACCTTACCCTTATACTCCATCCTGTTCTAATACCTTAAATCCAGAAAATATTCCCTCTCATTAAATAATTTCCCGATAATACCAACACCCAGATTGATACCATAATCCAGATTGGAATAAGAGTACTTGTTTTATTGATATTTATATGCTGCTTTCTTAATTCTATCCATAATGGCTAAACCCAAGCCTAGTTCCGAAACCGGTTCAATGAATATTTGTTTGATGTTATCATCATCTTCCATTGCATGTAAAGCCGAGAACAAGTTTGCTGCAATTTCAAGAAGATTGAAGGTTTGTGAGGTATAGATTATTTTAGACGCTATAAGAATGAGATCTTTTTTGCCATGTACAATAAGCCCTGATGATTCGGGTAAGTTTATTGCTTGCTTATCGATGATATACAATGGCTTAACTGGCGAATAATGGCTTTTTAATAAACCCGGTGCTATTAATTTTTCAATTTTTTCTGCATTGAAAACAAAAGTATTTGGTAAGGCATTTTCAATATCAGCAATTGTAATAACCCCTGGCCGCAGTAATGTGCATACATTTCCATCAATCGATACAATGGTCGATTCTATTCCTACAGAAGTATTTCCTCCGTCTAAAATGTAATCAACATTTGGAAGTTGTTTCTTTACATGTTCGGCACTTACGGGGCTTAGATTCCCGAATTTATTGGCGCTGGGTGCTGCTATCGGACAATTTGCTGCTCTAATAAGTTTTAGGGCAATTTCATTATCGGGCATACGAATGCCTACCGTATCCAGGCCTGACGTAACTATGTCCGGGACTAATGTGCTTTTAGGTAATACGATGGTAAGTGGCCCTGGCCAAAACTTTTTGGCTAACCTGATAACATTCTTGTCAAGGTTCTTGGTTAGTGTTTTCAAGTCGTCAACTGAAGCTATATGAACAATCAGAGGGTCAAAAGACGGACGCTCTTTTAGTTCAAATATTTTAGCGACAGCTATTGGATTAAGTGCATTGGCACCTAATCCATAAACTGTTTCTGTCGGGAAAGCTACCAAACCACCATTCCTGATGATTTGTGCTGCTTTTTCTATCTGGGTTTGATTCATTTACTGCTCATTAGATTATGGTCGGCCTCTTCCAATTCATTTCGCTTTCTCTCTTGAAATACTGCAATTTTACTCCGAATATCAGGGTTCGATAAGCCAAGTATTTTAGCTGCCGCAAGTGCTGCATTTTCAGGACTAAGAATAGTTAATGGTGCCACACCCGATGGCATACGAATGCTGGAAAATAGATCTGCACCACCAAATTTGTCGCTGTAGGGAGGGCAAGCAATTACAGGGCAATGCGTTTGAGCATCGGTAAAACCACTTAAAGCATTACTCATTCCGGCTATTGTAATAAACACTACGTTTTCCTTTTCATACTCTTTTATCAGATTGTAGCATTTCAACGGAACTTTATGTGCCGAAGCAATCCTTGAGATGCTCTCTATCTCAAATGTTGCAAGAACGTTACTTATCTGATTGGCCCATTCAAGGTCAGCCTTTGAACCCATAATTATTACCACTTTACTCATGGTCGTTGGATGTTAAAAATGAATACTGATAATCCATTGGGATAATGGCTAAATAATCTTCAACACTTGCCCCCGCCAAACAAGCCTCAATAATTCTCCTGCCTGTTGCCGATAACTCAGGAGTTAAGTACTTTGGCAATTCTGCTTTAAAGAAGTCGTACAGTATTTCTGCACCTGCATCATAACCAGAGGTTTCTACTTCAACTTGTTTATGAACCTGAAGAAATCGGGAAGGAATTTTTGCCCCTTCAATGGTCAGATAGTTAAGCTCAAAGCCAAGTAGTGGGCAACGGGCATATTGATATTGGTCGCTTCTAAGTTTTGCATTTCCCCTTCTGGTAAGGTATTCGCGCATGAGTAACTGTGGTTTGAAACCAACTTTCCAGGCACCAATATGCTGATTAGGCGTAAGTGTGTATCTCATTCTTGGTGTTTGAATGATTTGTTCGAGCAACAAATTGGCATGTGTAACCATTTTCCCGGTAGCGAAAGGCCAGTAGGAGCCAACTCCTTCACTTCCCATTCCGCCACCATCGACAATACTTGGGTTGCCATGTCCACGGGGCGAAACAAGTCTCCACAACCAAGCTAGTGCCGGTGGTAAAATATGAAATAAGCCAACTATACCGTAGGTCGGGTTCTCTTTTGTGCAAGGAGGGGTTCGCACACCAAAACTCCGAATATCAACTGTCACAGGTTTTTTGACCACATTGGGGACGATATTTCTGGGTACAATGACCCTTGGATTCGGACAGGTTTTCCCGGGACTATCTTCGGTATGATCCCAAATCAGCGCGGTGCAATCCGGATTGGATTTTATATTCAGAAACAAAAGCGGTTCTTTGGTTTTGATTGTCAACTTTTCAAGAAATGGGTCATCACCATAATCGTTAATGCTGTCAACTCTGATAAACCAGGCATTTTCTGCGTCTAAAACGGTCAATTTTCCGTTGCTTTTTTGAATGGATGGGTGGCACAAAGCCATATCATCTGTTACCGGATTAAAAGAACAGAACAGAGGAAAGTTGATTAACCTCTTTTCGCCTGTTAGTAAATTCTCACCGATTTGTACCTGTCCATTTGGCTCCCTCAGAATGTTTTGAAGCATTTCACTTTTGCCTCCACCACTTGCCCCTTCGTGCATAAACGTGGTAATGTTGTCGTAAGGGCTAACCACCTGTACGGTTGAACAATGTGCAGTTATCCAACCTTCTTTTTCACCCTTTGACAAAAGAACACCATAAAGCCCTTTTTTCGCACTTGGCCCTGGATAAAGATTATAGGCAAATATTTCGTGTAAATTTTCGGAACGTTTATGAACAACAACCTGTTTCCCATTGAAGTGCGTATGCCGAAAAGTAGGTGCAACATATATTACTGAATCTATCGCAAAATCAATTGGTAAATCTTTTACAGGAATAATTCGTTGGAGCATCGAAAGTCCCATTGCAAAAAAACCTGCATTTGCTGGCGCAATTGCTATACCACCCGAACCAATTGTATCATTACCCGCAAAATAAAAGAATACAGCCAATTCCTGCGATTGTAGCCATTGTATGGTTTCCTTTCGAAGAGAATCAAAATCATATCCAAACTTATCAGAAAACCGCTCCTTGTCAGTGGGCAAATTATCCGCAATAGCCATAGTGTCTGGGTCTCTCCGCCTCATATACGCCTCCGTATAATTGGCTGAAATACCGTTTGTAACTTTGTGCACAATCGCTTCGGTAACTTCTCCTTTTCCGGGGATATCGTATTTTACCTCGTAACTGTTGCAACCTTCGCCGCCAACTGCTGCGACAGCCAATTGTTTTACCGTGTCGAAGGTTTTAAATGATTTACAACCTCCCAGTACGACAAGAACATCATCTGGTAAACTGACTCTTTTCTTTTCAAGTATTTTAAATAAGTCACTCATATCTTTATATTTTAAATTCCGACTAATGCTTAACACAATCAATTCTTATAAAATACCTAATTCACTAAGTACTCCATTCATATTACGAACTGCATCTGCACTTTTATTGAAAGTAGCTTGTTCTTCAGTATTCAGTTTATAATCAACAATAGTTTCAAACCCATTTTTGCCAATTACAACAGGCACACCAATACAGATATCGCTTTGGCCATATTCACCTTCTTGTAAAACACAACAAGGAAATAGTTTCTTTTCATCGCGAACAATCGCTTCAACTAGTGCCGCTCCGGCCGCTCCCGGAGCATACCATGCAGATGTCCCCAGAAGACCGGTAAGTGTTGCACCACCTACCATGGTATCCGCAATCACTTTTTTTACTGTTTCGCCATCAAGTAAAGCCGTTACCGGCATGCCATTGTATGTAGCATAACGGGCAAGAGGTATCATCGTTGTATCACCATGTCCACCAATAACTGTACCTTCTAGATCAGTCGCAGGCACATTTAATGCCTGACTTAAATAGCATTTGAAACGTGAGCTGTCAAGAATTCCACCCATTCCAATGACTCTGTTTTTTGGTAATCCGGTAGTTTTCAATGTCAGGTAAGTCATCGTGTCCATTGGGTTGCTGATAACAATAAGGATTGCCTCCGGAGAATATTTTAAAACATTTTGTGCTACATCTTTTACAATACCGGCATTTATACCGATCAAATCTTCACGTGTCATTCCCGGTTTGCGAGGTATGCCCGAAGTTATTACAACCACTTCCGATCCCTTGGTTTTGCTGTAATCGGCTGTTACTCCTGTAACTCGGGTATCAAAACCCAACAAGGTTGCCGTTTGCATAATATCAAGTGCTTTACCTTCGGCAAGACCTTCTTTAATGTCTAATAAAACTATTTCGCTGGCCAATTCTTTTTGTGCCATTACATTTGCACATGTTGCACCAACATTTCCTGCTCCAACAACTGTTATTTTCATCGTTTATAATTTATAAAGTTTGTGTTTTATGTTAACTAAAGTTGTTTTACATTCTATCTTTTAGATGGATATAGTTTTGCTGCGGAAATACATTCTTGTATGCCGGACGAATAATTCTGCCTGCATCGAATGTTAATTCTTCTAATCGGTGCGTCCCTATCTAAAAATATTGCAGTATGTTTTGTCATTTATTTGTATTTTAATGTCAAATATAGGCCTAATGGCTTAAGATACGAAGTAATACTTAATTAACGGAAGAAAATTAACAATTTAAAGATTTGGGGGTGATTGTATCCAAAGCAGTTCGCTTACACTATCATAATTATTAATGGCATCATGCGATGCCTTAGCATTAAAGTAAATATTATCACCTTGTTTGAGCAGGTAACTTTTTCCTTCCAGATTAAACCGTACTTCACCAGAAAGTACATGACAAAAAATTTGTCCAAACGCATTGTTGAAGAAACCTTCAATGCCTGATGCTTTGGCGAAACGAACTAAATAAGTATCCATCTGTTTGTTTAAATCATGATTAGATAAAAGATAAATAATTGTCCCTGATTTATTTTGGTCGATGTATTTAATATCCTTTTTGCAAACAACAGGATTATTGCCTAATGATTCATTTTCGCCAACCAGTTCGCCAACTGTAGTATGAAGATTCTCTGCGATCGATTTCAAAGTTAAAATAGATGGAAAGGATTTAGATTTTTCAATTTGCGATAAGGCGCTTGAGCTAATGCCAACTTTTTCAGCAAGTTCATTAAGATGAAGGTTAAGAATTTCCCTTTTCTTTTTTATTCTTTCTCCGATTCGATTCATATAATAGTAGTATTTTTTACAAAAGTAGTCATTAATTAATTAAGTAGCACTTCATTTTTTGAATTATTTTTTCGTAGATATATCTGATTGGTTTTGATGAATCGATTCTAAACTGAATCATAGGTGGGAATGTAGTCTCAAATAAGGGTTGGAGATTGAATTCGATAATTTCCGCACCTCCCTAAACTAAAAAAAGTTGAACGCGCTTAAGTTAAATCCATAAATCAAGACAAGATGGTTTTTTTTTCATAAACAGGTTGTAACATTTTTTGTTTACAATCAAGTTGTAAATATTTCAATATTATTGAGATGAAAAGAGTTCTTGTTTTGCTATTAATATTCTTAACCACATAAAATGATTATGCCAATCCGAATAAAGGAAAGGTAACCAATACACTATTCACGTTGGCTCGCAATATGAATAATCCGCAGGTTCTTTCGCCTAAATTTTTCCTTTCTACCGAAGTGGTGGATATTGACGGAAAAAAGGTTATACATATTTATGTGCCTGAAAGTTCACAACCTCACTCTTATAAAGGGCACTTATACGACCGAAATGAGGACGGTGTCAAGCTAACTATTTGGCATGAAGCAGAAGCTGTCGGTGTAAATGTCGGTGTAAATGAGATTCTAAATATTATCTCAAAAAATGAGGGCATTAATGGAGCAACGATAAGCCAAAAACTACCGGAGGTTACTAAACGTACAGTGGAACGATATTTGCAAAAACTCCGGGAAAATGGAGTGATTGATTTTAGGGGAGCTCTGAATCTCACTCCCCAATCACCACCCCCAAATTCAACATCAGATAATCAATATCCACCTTCCCTTTGTACTCCATCCTGTTCTGATACCTTAAATCCAGAAAATATTCCCTCCCATTAAATACTTTACCTATAATACCAACGCCCAGATTGATTCCATAATCCAGATTGGAATAAGGGTACTTGTAAAAGTCCTTATCACCGTAAGCAGGCTCACCATTCGGTTGTCGAACATCAAGATGATGTTCAAAACTGTTATTGAAGGAGCAATTGGCAAAAATTCCTGCATGGAGCGTAGGCTGAATTTTTTTCTTTGGAAACTCGTACCTGAAATTCAAGGTATTGTTGAACACATTTCGGGTGAGCGTTACATCGTTGTCGTATATCAGGTTGAATTTATTTAAGTAGGTATCCCGATTCTGAAGCTTTTCATAGCTGTACGTGCCTTCATATTGCAAATAGACCCGGTCGTTTGTGGAAGAAGCATTCTTTTTGATAAAGATACCAATGGAAGGATAAAGCTTAGTGTCATAACGTGCATTCTGCAGATATTTGGCCAGATTGTCCGATATTTTATCCAGGACAATAAATGAATTCAGGTTATAACCCACTAATAGGCCATATTTCAGGGTTTCCGGTACCACTTTTATTCCATAGACGGTGCACACATCATCCGGGTATACCTCTTGATTGTAAATTTTGGTGATGTTGATCAGTGATGCATGTGACAAAACCACCCCGTCAACTATTTCCAGGGCATAATTGCTTTCCAGAAACAAGAATTTTAAAGTGCCATGGTATCCCGAGTAATCCATTCTGTTTGAATGCTCGCTGATCGTTCCCTCTTCTTGTGAATCAATCAACTCTTCCAGTTCATTGTAGTCTTTATTGACCAGATAATGAGGCTTCTGGCCATCAAAATAATAATAAATATTCACTTTACCTTGAATGAGATATTCTAGGAATAGGGTGTCTGTTGTTGATCCCATATTAAGTACCTGGGAAATGTAATATTTACTGTCGTTGATTCTATAAGCCTTAATTTCCGTAGGGGAAAAAGGCTGAACAGCCGATCTTTCATTTTTCTTGAACAGACAAAGACGAGCATTCGCTTTAGTCTCCTGATAATCGATCAGTCCATGAATAACATCATCTGCATTGTTGATGATGTAACCGGGTCTGAAGTTTGATTCTGCTGCTATTTTTGCAAAACCCACCATTAAAAGGAGCAAGAAGGCAATCCGTTTTTTCATTCGATTTTCAAGTAATGTTTGAAACGTAAAAATACATATTCTAATTTGTAAAAATAGTGTAAAATAATAGTGCTTACAAGGATTGGCAATTTTATGTTACAGATAATTGACCATTTTTTTCTATCTTTCTAACACAAAAAATGTCAACTTTGTAAGATTAAAATAGAAGTTTCAATGAACAAACACAATCTACTCAAAACCTGTTCTGCCGGAGTGCTGGCCACTCTTGCCTTTCAAGCCAATGCAAAAAACGATTCACGACCCAATGTACTGCTGATTATGGTGGATGATTTGGGCTATTCTGACTTAGGCTGCTACGGTGGTGAGGTCCAGACACCCAACCTGGATAAGCTGGCCAGCCAGGGATTAAGGTTCTCCAATTTCTACAACGCTGGCAGAAGCTGCCCCACCAGAGCTTCCCTGATGACCGGATTGTACCAGCATCAGGCCGGGATAGGACGTATGACCTTTAATGACAATCTTCCGGGCTACAAAGGAACCCTAACCCACCAGGCAGTCACTATTGCTGAGGTCATGAAAGGAGCCGGTTACCGCACGGGTATGGTTGGGAAGTGGCATGTGGCCGAAACACCTTTACGCACTGACCAGAGAGATGGCCTGAATCATCAGGTTTTCTATGAGAACTTTGCTCCATTGGACAACTATCCCATGAATCGTGGATTTGAAAACTATCACGGCATTATTTACGGAGTGGCCGATTATTTTGACCCATTCAGCCTGGTAGATGGTGTTGAACCTGTCAATGCTGTTCCAAAAGATTATTACATTACCAATGCCCTGACGGACACAGCAGTGACGTATGTAAACAATTACGCCAAAGGCACTGCACCTTTTTTTATATATCTGGCTTACACAGCGCCCCATTGGCCCTTGCATGCTTTGCCGGAAGATATCGCTAAATACGAGGACACCTATAAAGTAGGCTGGGACAGTATCCGCAACCGTCGTTATGAACGGATGAAAGAACTTGGCATTTTCCCCAAATCATCGGACTTCCTTTCCACCCGCCAATTTAACGACAAATGGGAGAACAATGCAGACCAAGATTGGGATGCAAAAGCGATGGCTGTTCATGCTGCCATGGTAGACCGTGTTGATCAAGGTATTGGAAAAGTGCTCGAGGCATTAAAAAGGAATGGTCAATTGGAGAACACCCTGATCCTTTTTATGTCAGACAATGGCTGTAGTAACGAGGTTTGTGAAAATTACAGTCCAGGGGAGAACGATCGTCCCGATATGACGCGTGATGGCAGACCAATCATCTACCCCAGAAAGAAGGAAGCGCTTCCCGGACCGGAAACGACCTTTGCATCTGTAGGACCCAAATGGGCCAATGTTTCCAATACACCTTTCAGATTCTGGAAAGCGAAAATGTACGAAGGTGGCATCTGCACCCCCATGATTGCATACTGGCCCAAAGGAATCAAAAAGAATCTGGGAGGTGTGACCAGTCAGATGGGACATGTCATGGATGTGATGGCCACCTGTGTGGAATTGGGTAAAGCCGATTATCCCACCGAATATAATGGGAACAAAATCATACCAATGGAGGGGGTCAGCCTGCGGCCTATCTTTCAGAAAGGCAAGCGTGAAGGGCATGATTATCTCGGATTTGAACATTTCAGGGAAAAAGCATTGATCGGTGCGGATGGCTGGAAAATTGTAACTCCTTCAGGTGATGGTAAATGGGAATTGTATCATATTGCGGTAGATCGTTCTGAAAAGGTGAATCTGGCAGATCAGAATCCTGAAAAAGTCCGGGAAATGGTCCAGAAATACGACGAATGGGCAAAAAGATGTCAAGTTGTACCTGCTCCTTAATACCAATTGTCTTAACATTCACATAAAGAGGAGGATGTGTGAACCGTTGGTTGTTAGAATGTTGTACCTTTTTGCGACACAACAACACTTCAACGAATTCTGTTAATGGTAAAAGGTCAAAAAGTTGTATTTTTTGACCTTTTCTTGTTATTTTATCTATCGCTTTATTGTTTTCTTTGTTGAGCAGTTTTTACTCTGATTGTTGTGACGACTGATGAAATTAAAAAGAGATTTGAAGACTTGGTTTTTTTCTTTTTGTTTTATTTTAATGATTGTTTAAAAAAGGGTGAAAGGTGTCTCTTAAGGACACCTTTTATTCGTTTATAGCATTTGAGATACTACACCACAAACAAAAGGCCGGCTTCGAACGAAACCGGCCTTGTATCAAAAAGAGATTCTCTTAATTTTTTGAGAATTCAAGAGACACTTTTCTAAATTCTTTCATTAGCTTTTCAATTTCCAATGATTCTTTCCTGGCTCTTGCACCTGCGGCCTTGTTACCACTTTCTTTTTGAGCTGCTGCATTTTTTGCAAATTCAGCAAATAAAGCATTTGCTTTGTCTTGTAATTCGTTCATGATTTAAATTTTTTAATTAGGATGATGCAAATTTAGAAGCATAAATTAAATGGCAATTATATTATCGGACCATTTTAGGAAAGAAACAAACCATTTTATGAAAAATTTGTGTCAAAACTACACTTAAAATGCCTTTTTGGGCATTTTATCCCAATTTCTTGTATCTGAGAGGCCTTTTATCTAAAAAAAAGAGGTCGTAAAAATCCCATAATTTCAACTGGATTTTACGATGTAAGTCTACTTCTGAAAACATCAAAATCCGATTTTTTTTGAATAGTGGCAGAATCGATCCGGTCAAACTGACCAACAGTACCTGCACTTTTTTTGTATATTTGTCCATTCAATACTTTATATAAATGGAAATGAATATCGGAGATAAAGTACGCTATCTCGACGCAGTCGGTGGTGGTGTCATTACAGCTTTTAAAGGAAAAGACATGGTTCTCGTTCTCGAAAAGGACGGTTTTGAAACACCGGTTCTGAAAAGACAATGTGTCGTTATTGAAAGTGTTAAGGCTGAGCTCAAACCTGAACGTTCCATGACTTCCATTCCAGCACCACAAACGGTCAACTATGAATCACCCAAAATAGTGACGCCCAAAATAGCGGAGACCCGTGAAGGGGAATTCCTGAGCATCTATCTGGCGTACCTTCCCATGGCGGACAAGCCTTTCAATGATTCTGAATTTGAATGCTATCTGATCAATGACAGCAACTATACCCTGGTATTCAATTATGCATCCTGTAGCGGTAAAACGTGGAAGAGCCGTTTTACCGGAGAGATCGAAGCAAACTCCAAACTTTTTTTGGAAGAATTTGGAAAGGATGCCATTCTGGAGCTGGAGAAACTCAGTTTTCAATGCATCGCATACAAGCCGGGTGCTTACTATTCTTTTAAAAACACCGTTTCTGTAGAGATTCGACTGGACACCGTCAAATTTTATAAGATACATTGTTTCAAGGAAAACGATTATTTTGAAGATGATGCACTGATCGTTCCTGTAGTCAAAAGAGATCAACCCGAGAAAAGTCTGTTGGTTTCTGCCGGTGAAATCGCACGTGCCATGCATGAGAAAGACCCGGAGAGATCCAGAAGTTCAGAACCCCTCCCTAAAAAGAAAACTGAGATTCTGGAAGTGGATTTACACATCAACAACCTGCTCGATACGACCTCAGGAATGAGCAATGCCGATATCCTCAATCACCAGTTGGATGTATTCCGTAAGACCATCGACGAAAACCATTCAAAGAAGGGATTCAAGATTGTATTCATTCATGGAAAAGGGGACGGAGTACTTCGGGCAGCCATCCTGAATGAATTACGCACCAAATACAAAACCTGTAAATCTCAGGATGCTTCTTTCCGTGAATATGGTTTCGGCGCTACGATGGTGACCATCTTCTGATCTTACAAAAAGAACAGCATCATAACCAGGTTCACAGCGCTGATGATAGCAAAGCCGATGAACAAAGGTTTACTCAGTTCTTTTCTGTTACCAGAAAATCCCATGGCGTAAAACATTTTCAGGATATTATTGGCAAAGGTTGCCTGCAGGATGCTGGCAGCCATTATGCCGATAGTGATACCTGCAAACTGTCCGTCCAACAGATTCAGGATGAAAGGTGTGATATCACCGGCACCGGAAAGGAACGACAGAATCGTCAATCCACCAGATCCCAGATAGGTAATGGTGTAATAAGTCGCAAGAGTGAAGAAAACAAACAGGAAGGCGAAAATCAAGGCAACCTTAAATTCCAGAGGATTGTTGTCATTTTCTACGGAGTTTGCTTCGTCTGTCAAATGCCGGAAATCCTTATTCCCCTTTCTGATGTAAAGCCCCACACAACAGGAGACGATCATCAGTACGATCATTGGTATGACGAGCAGTTTGAAGACCTCCATGTTGAAAATGGCCATGATAATCATCAGGCGAAGAAACATCATTCCGACAGCCAGAAACATGGCTGTCAGGTATTCAGGAAGATGTTCAACATTGGCCCTCTTGCATTTTCTGGCAAGGATGGTGATGGTGGCCGTACTGCTATAAAGTCCACCCAAAAAGCCTGAAACCACCACACCCGATTGCGGGAAAATATACCTTTTCACTAAATAGCTGAGATATGAAATGCCCGAAATAATAACTGTGGCCAGCCAGATTTTGTAAGGTGTCAGACTGATTTCAGGTATAATCTTCGTGTCCGGCAGCATTGGTAGAATGATAAAACTGATGAGCAAGAATTTAGCGAGGGTGATGAATTCGTCGTTGTTCATCTTGTGCGCCAGTTCCACAAAAGTAGATTTCATCTCAGTCAGAAGAAGTACTACTACGATGACAGAAACATAAAACCAGGAATCGGTCAGAACAATCATAGGCCCTATGCAATAGGTTATTAGCGCAGTAATGATGGAGGTGATCCCAAAATCACCCAATTTGACGATCTTAAAATAATAACTGAGCCCCAAAAAAATAGTCAGAATAAATCCGCCACCGGCAAAAAGTAAAAAATCATGGGGGCTAAAAAGGTAAAGTATATAGCCCAGCAATCCAATCAACGTAAAAGTCCGGTCTGAACCAAAAATGGGGGAATCCTTAGTCAGATTCAGTCTTCTTTGTGAAAGACCTATTAAAAGTGAAAAAACAAGCACCAGTAAGAAATCAGATAATCCTGCTGGCAGATATTGAGTCCATGTATCCATGTTATGCTTATTTAAAGTTGTATTCAGAACGAATGATTACCATTTACTGAATGGCTTCTTCAGGAGGTGGGAATTGTAATAACGGGCATCCCCTGTTACTTCTTCACTCAACCAACTGGGTCTGATAAAGTCTTCGTTTTCATCGTCCAATTCAATTTCAGCCACAGTCAAACCCTGATTTTCACCAAAAAATTCATCCACTTCATAGATGTGTTTTCCCACTTTGATTTCGTAGCGTATTTTCTCAATTTTGCCGGGTTCACAAAGCTGAAAAAGAGCTTCGGCCTCCTCGACAGGGATTTCTTTTTCCCATTCATACCGACTTGTTCCAGATTCATTTGAGGCACCTTTAATGGTGATGTATCCCTTTTTCCCCTGTATCCGGATTCGTACTGTTCTACCGGGTTGAGAGGATAGGTAACCCTGCTGTATGTGAAGCTGGTTGAAGGAAAGATCCTTGTATGGCCCCTTTACCAAAAATTTCCGTTCGATTTCTGTTGCCATCGGCTTTTCAAAGATGTATGACTGTTCGTTTTATTGATTAAATACAAAGATACAAACTGAATCATTGTGTATCTACATATATGTGAAGAAAAAACATTAGGGCTCAACTGTGCTAAAGAACAATGTTTTGTAACAGAAAATCATAATTGTATTTCATATCATATTTTTATACTTTGCACTGCCTAATAAAAATGGCAACTGTTTTTTCATAAATCTGGTATTAACAAAATAAAGATTTTTGACGTATGAAAGTTTATCAATCCAATGAAATTAAGAACATCTCCATCGTGGGAAGTTCAAGATCCGGGAAGACCACTCTCGCAGAAGCTATGCTTTTCGAGGGTGGTTTAATAAAACGACGCGGAACTGTAGAAGCAAAGAATACGGTCAGCGATTATTTCCCTGTTGAACATGAGTATGGCTATTCCGTATTCTCTACCCTTTTTCATGTAGAATGGAATACTAAGAAACTGAATTTTATTGATTGCCCCGGTTCTGATGACTTTGTCGGTGGGGCTGTAACTGCTTTAAATGTCACTGATACCGCCATGCTGCTCATAAATGCACATTATGGCATAGAAGTAGGCACTCAGAATGCTTTCCGAAATACCGAAAAATACAACAAACCAGTCATTTTTGTAGTTAATCAGCTCGATCAGGAAAAAGCTGATTTTGACCAGATCCTGGAACAATTGCGCGAATCTTATGGGAACAATGTTGTTCCGGTACAATACCCCATTGCTTGCGGTCCCAATTTTAACTCCGTAATCGATGTCTTATTGATGAAAAGATATACCTGGAAACCCGAAGGTGGCGTTCCGGAGATTGATGATATACCTGCTGAAGAAATGCAGAAAGCCGAAGCATGGCATCAAACCTTGGTGGAAGCTGCAGCAGAAAATGACGAACTTTTGATGGAAAAATTCTTTGATCAGGGAACACTGACCGAAGACGATGTACGAATGGGCATCCGTCGAGGCCTTATTGCCCGTGGCATGTTTCCTGTATTCTGCGTTTGTGCTGCCCGGGATATGGGTGTCCGCCGTTTGATGGAATTCCTGGGAAACGTTGTACCAAATGTGACCGATATGCCTCAGGTTGAAAATAAGAAAGGTGAACTCATAGAGCCCGACCCCAAGGGACCGGCCAGTCTGTATTTCTTTAAAACTTCCGTTGAACCACATATCGGTGAAATATCGTACTTTAAAGTGATGTCTGGTACCGTCAGGGAAGGCGATGACCTGCTTAATTCCGACCGCGGTTCCAAGGAACGCATCGCTCAGCTTTTCTGCGCGGCAGGCTCCAACAGAATCAAGGTGGATGAAATGGTTGCCGGTGACATTGGTGCCACTGTTAAGCTGAAAGAGGTTAAGACAGGCAATACACTGAATGGTAAAGGGTCAGACAGTACGTTTGATTTTATACGTTATCCCGAACCGAAATACCGTCGGGCCATCAAACCGGTCAATGAAGCCGACGTGGAAAAAATGATGGCGATATTAAACCGTATGCGTGAAGAGGATCCGACATGGATTGTTGAACAATCTAAGGAACTGAAGCAGACGATAGTTCATGGACAGGGCGAATTTCACTTGCGTACCCTGAAGTGGAGAATGGAGAACAACGAAAAGATGCCTATCCAGTTCATTGAACCACGAATTCCATATCGTGAAACCATCACCAAAATGGCACGAGCGGATTACAGGCATAGAAAACAATCGGGTGGTGCCGGTCAGTTTGGCGAAGTCCATTTAATTGTCGAACCGTACTCAGAAGGTATGCCACTGCCGGACACCTACAAGTTCAACGGTCAGGAATTCAAGATTTCAGCCCGTGATATGCAGGAGGTTAAGCTGGATTGGGGTGGTAAACTGGTTTTCGTAAATAGTATAGTAGGAGGGGCTATTGATACCCGCTTCCTTCCTGCTATCCTCAAAGGGATTATGGCCCGAATGGAACAGGGTCCGCTTACGGGGTCTTACGCCAGGGATGTCAGAGTCATCATTTACGATGGGAAAATGCACCCGGTAGATTCCAATGAAATATCCTTTATGCTGGCAGGTCGTAATGCGTTTAGTGAAGCCTTCAAACAAGCAGGACCCAAGATTCTGGAACCCATCTATGATGTAACCGTCCTTGTTCCGGGTGATCGTTTGGGGGATGTCATGGGTGATCTTCAAGGCCGTCGGGCAATGATTATGGGTATGAGCAGTGAGAAAGGCTACGAAAAATTGTCTGCCAAAGTTCCACTGAAAGAGATGTCAAGTTATTCAACATCTTTGAGTTCACTGACAGGTGGCCGTGCATCATTCAGCATGAAGTTTGCAAGTTATGAACTCGTTCCAAGCGATGTTCAGGACAAATTACTGAAAGAATACGAAGCTCAACAGCAAGAAAAAGAATAACCCGTTATTTATCAATATCATGAAGCTTGCCCTGATTATTCAGAGCAAGCTTTTTTTATGGAATGTTAATTTGTGTTTCTATTCCCGTTAATATATATAAAAGACGTTGAAATGTTAAAATTAGAATCTATTTTTGTCCTATGAAGAAATCAACAATCTGGTTATTGATTGCTGTCATGGTCATGACTTTTGCAAGTCTGCTCACCCTGCAGTATTCGTATATACGAACTTTGGGGAAGATGCGTTCAGAGCAGTTTGATGAAGCTATCCGCCGAAGTCTGGCACAGGTTATACGTAACCTGGAACTGGATGAGACAGCGCGTTTCCTGGCTGAAGACATGAACGAACAGGAAAAGACCGCATTTGTCGTACCAAAAGTAACAACCAAGGTAAAACATCAAAGACAAGCCTCCAGCCTTCATTCCATTGGAGGCATTTCAACCTTTTCCTCCATCACGGAGTACGATGAAACGACTACTTTGTCACAAACAAAACCCAAGGTCTTTATTTCCATGAGTCATGGAAAGAATACCCTTTCCGGAACGTATAACCGAATGCAGGAAAACCTTCGTGATCGATATCTGGCACAAAAGGGTCTTCTGGAAGATGTGATCCTGCATATACTTTACGAAGCAAACAGCAGACCCATTGAGCAGCGTATCGATTTTAGCAAGCTCGAAAATTACCTCACGGTTGAATTGAGCAATAACGGACTGGAGGCTATGCCATTTCACTTCAAGGTGACCGATAAGAACGACAAGGAAGTCTATCGTTGCAAGGACATGCTCGGTCTTTCAGAAAGCGGTGAATATAAACAGGTCCTTTTCCCGAATGACCCGGATGTTGAAACCGGCATTCTCTATCTATACTTTCCAACCAGGAAGGATTACATTTATGATTCCCTGCGCATCTATATTCCGTCCATCATCTTTTCCATCGTTCTGCTGATCGTTTTTGGAACAACCATCATTGTGATCTTCAGACAGAAAAGGCTGAACGACATGAAAAATGACTTTGTCAACAATATGACCCATGAGCTTAAAACACCCATTTCCACCATTTCATTGGCGGCCCAGATGTTGAAGGATGGAGATGTCGGTAAGACTCCAACCATGCTGAAGCATATTTCCGGTGTTATTGTGGATGAAACCAAAAGATTGAGTTTCCAGGTTGAGAAGGTGCTTCAGGTCTCTCTTTTTGACAGGGATAAATCCAATCTGACCTTCAAGGAAGTGGATGTCAATGATATGCTTGAAACGGTTGTAGCAACCTTTAAGCTGAAAGTAGAGAATTTTGACGGTAGGATAGAAACCGATCTGGGTGCTAAAAAATCGGATATCACAGCCGATGAGATGCATCTGACCAATGTCTTCTTTAATCTGATGGACAATGCAGTCAAATATCGCAGCGATCGCGACCTGGTTCTAAAGGTCCGTACCTGGAACGAAAAGGACCATTTATTCATATCCATCAAGGATAATGGAATTGGCATTAAGAAAGAAAATCTGAAGAAAATATTTGAACGTTTCTATCGTGTTCCGACCGGGAACGTTCACAATGTGAAGGGCTTCGGCCTTGGTTTGGCTTATGTGCGAAAAATTGTGGAAAATCACAATGGAACAATCCGTGCAGAAAGTGAAAACAACAAAGGAACAGAATTCATTATCAGTTTACCACTAATAAAAAACGAGCTATGACAGAAGAAAAGATGCACATCTTACTGTGCGAGGATGACGAGAATCTGGGTATGCTTTTGCGTGAGTATTTACAGGCAAAAGGCATTGTAACCGACTTGATGAGCGATGGCGAAAAGGGTTATAAGGCCTTCCAAAAGTCTAAATACGACTTGTGTGTACTTGATGTGATGATGCCTAAAAAAGATGGCTTTACCCTGGCACAGGATATTCGTGCCATGAATTCGGAAATGCCGATTATTTTCCTGACGGCAAAGAATCTGAAGGAAGATATTTTGACGGGATTTAAGATCGGTGCGGATGATTACATCACCAAGCCTTTCAGCATGGAAGAATTGCTTTTCCGCATAGAGGCCATTATCCGTCGTGTTAAGGGCAAAAAGACCAAAGAGGTCACTGTGTACCAGATTGGCAAGTTTACGTTCGATACGCCAAAACAAATACTGTCCTTCGGTGAAAAACAAACCCGCCTGACAACAAAGGAGTGTGAATTGCTGACTTTGCTTTGCAGTCACCAGAATCAGATATTGGAAAGAAATTATGCGTTGATGACCATTTGGGAAGAGAATACCTATTTCAATGCGAGAAGCATGGATGTGTATATCACTAAGCTGAGGAAGCATCTGAAGGATGATCCGACGATTCAGATCATGAATATACATGGGAAGGGCTACAAGTTAGTAGTCCCAGAGTAACCTACGCTGTCTAAAATTAGAGCGCACTACTGCGTTACAGCCCGAAACTTAATCCTCACGTACGAAAAGTACGCTCCGGTATAAGTTTCGGGCTGTGCCTTGTATTGCATCTCTACTTTTAAACAGCTCTTCAGTGGGGTTTTGCAAAAAGAAAGAAAGAGAAAAAAGAGAAAAGGGTTTGGTGGAATCTGAATTTTTTCCTAACTTCGCGCCGCTGTTTTTTGTAAAGCATTCCCTTGGGTAATCATTTACGAATCAGTATATTTAATAATTAAATAGAAACAGTTCTATGAACAATTACGAAACCGTTTTCATTTTAACTCCCGTTTTGTCTGATGTACAGATGAAGGAAGCGGTAGAAAAATTCAAAGCTCTGCTGGTAGCAGAAGGCTCAGAAATCGTGAATGAGGAAAACTGGGGCTTGAAGAAATTGGAATACCCAATTGCTAAAAAGTCAACCGGATTTTACCAATTGATCGAGTTTAAGGCAAATCCTGAAGTGATTGCCAAGTTGGAATTAAACTTCCGTCGCGACGAACGCGTGCTCCGTTTCCTGACATTCAAACAGGATAAGTTCCACGCTTTGTATGCTGAAAAGAGAAGAAGTCTGAAACAATCTAAAGAAGTAAAGGAGAACTAAACAATGGCACAAAATTCATCTGAAATTCGTTATTTGACTCCTCCTACGGTTGATCTCAAAAAGAAAAAA
>Ga0209512_1000154_pt1 | contig 148658 bp, 163 predicted proteins | sample frozenSSSSmetaG_FD_184142 | JGI IMG/M metagenome (GOLD analysis project Ga0209512, IMG submission 184142) | Glacier valley bacterial and archeal communities from Borup Fiord, Nunavut, Canada, to study Microbial Dark Matter (Phase II) -... | ecosystem: Environmental > Aquatic > Freshwater > Ice...
GATTGCGACACCATATATTTCACAGTGCAAATGCTATCTTCTGGGATGGTTCAAACTCGGTTACGTCGTTCAGCTTGGTGGGACCAACTCTACCTAAGTAGAGTTTGTGGAAAACCAACGATTATGTTACTTGTGTCCTGGGAAATGGAAATCGATCTCGTCTCCTCCATCAGAATGATGAACGCACCCCTTTCTTCCTTTCCTCCTTCCTTCGTTCCTCCTTTCCTCCTTTCCTCCTTTCCTCCTTGCTTCCTTTCATTCTCTCATCGCTCTCTTCTTCTCGTCCTCTCCTTCCACGAAGGACCACCAATATCTCCTTGGCTATGAGATAAAAGAGAGCTCTGCTTCTGTCATCCTAACTACCTACTACTCTACTACTGCTTCGACATATCAGAAGGTTCACACCTCCTTCCACCAAACAAAGGCACGGAGGTCTCATCGGTTTGCTTTTCTACTTCCTCAGAACAACTGTTCCCCGCGCATATCTGTCTGCACTACCTACAATTACTTCTTCCCTGCCTCGATCGAGCTCTGTTCTGCTTCTTCTCGGTTTGCGTTCGTCAAGTCAAATCATCACATGACCGAGCTTATACGTTCGCCAAACCCAAAAAGTTCTTGACACCTTCTCGTCGTCGTCGTCGTCGTCGTCGTCAACCTCTTCAACTCCTCAAGTCAGTCATTGCCAGTAACCTCATTCTGAGACGCTGCATCGATCTCCTCTTTTCAAGTTCTCATCATCGCTTCGAGTAACCTTGACACTCAGCAGATTGCCTCATGCTCCGTAGATCGCACCGACGATGAAAGTGGATCCGGACGCACCACCTGCGGGTGCTCAGTCGGTGCAAACTCAAGGAAAGGCACCGACCTGCTATAATTGCGGAGACTCTGGTCATTACTTTGACGCATGTCCTGAACCAGCTCGCAAGATCCCCGTGTGAGTTCTTCTCTCTTGTCTCTCTCGCTCCCGCATAAGCGAGTCTCTGGCTTTCAAAAGACTGACCAAAGTCAGTGGTTTGGCTGCGGCTCAAGCTGCCAAGGCCAAGGCGGGTCTGCAAAGCCAAAATAGAAGCTACAATGCTCAATATAATGGAGCTAAGCGTCAGAAAACTGGATGTGGCCCAGTGGTCACCAGGTATCCAGTGCCTGGCCCAGTCGTTACGAAGTATGGCCCTCCTCCTGGACAGCACCTGCCTTATGGTGGTGCTCAAGGTTTCAACAACAGCATCCCACCCCAGCAGTTTTCACAACCAACGCAATACTATCCGCAACCACAGCAATCATTTACTCCCAATATCCCACAGGCGCAGAATAACGGTTATCCTTCGTATGGTTATCAGCAGCCGCCAGTGCAACAATCCTCTCCATATCAATATAGTCAGTATCCACCAGCAGCTCAGGGTCAAGCATATAGTGCAATGGCTCCTCAAATTCAAGGCTATGGCTACACACAACCTACCGCCGCTCCTTACTATGATCAGCCTTATGGACAGAATATGTCATACGGCCAGCCTGATCCTGCACAGTACGCTCAACAGCAATACCCCATGCAATATCCCTCTCAACAACAGCAAGCGCCAATGGCATATCAACAGCAGCCAATGCAATACGGTCCGTTAGCACAACAACAAGCAGCGCCTTCTCATGCCGGACCGTACGGTCAAGCTGCTCCTCCAACTCAGCCATATGGATACGGCGCCCCATCACAATATGCCCCACAGGTCGGGGGACAACAGCTCTCCTCTTTCCAAGATCCAGGGCAAGGACACAACGGATCAACTGGATCCTATTCCAATCAGCAAAATCAACAGTGGAGCCAATCTCAGGGTCCGCCACATCGTCCTCCCGCAGCTTATGGCCCTTCAAATTATGTTGATCCAAACAATTCGAAGACACGCCAGGATTCATTCAGGCAGCAGTCCTCTAATGGCCCGCCTAATATTGATCCGTCTCCAGCTGTATCAACCAGTCAAGATCAACCGACTCATGAACAGCAAACCAATATATATAATCAGTCTGTGGACAAGCAAATCAAACAAGAAATTGATGGCAATCAAAGTGTTGTGCCAGAGCAAGATGACCAGTTTGATATTGAGTGGCAAGAAATGGTTTTCAAAGAGTTACAACATCCAGCCGCCATTCCCATTTTAACTCCCTTGACCACAAAATACGATGAATTACCTACCATTTCAACATTGGGCCCAACCCCAATAAAGAGCAAATATGCACGTCCTACGAACTTGGAAGTGTTCACACTTCCTATTCAGAAGTCATTGCACTGGGGCATGCTCAAGAAAGATCCCGCTTTGGCGCCAATTGATGAAGCATATCCTGTAGTGCCACTTGATTCATGGGCTGAATACCGCGATGAGCGTTACAAGCGCAAGTTGATGGAAGATGGCATTGACGATGCTCCTCTTGAAGAGGCCCAGTGGTATGATAATGTACAAGAGGATGTGGACGATCAAGCGATGAGAGAAAACACCAACTATCATGTCAGGGTCGAAGCCGAGGAATGCCAGGAATACGAGGAATACGCAGTAGCTACAGCGGTGCCACACGTTGTACCACCACCTTCTCGATCCAGATCTCATACACCAAATATTGCTCGGAAAGGCACTCCGATTCTTGATGGTGATGATGATGTTTGGGCACCTCAGCCAGGTGAAGGAGGGACATCAAGGCCATCTTCGGTCGATCCGACTGAGGCTTTATTAGCATCTCTTGGAGTGACTGGTGCCCCAAAGCCAGTAACTTCAGACACTCCTGTCCCAACGTTTCCACTTCCTGCTGCTGGCCACATTGACACCAAAAGGTGAATTTGTTTATGATCAGATGGTGCTTGTCCCCTACTAATATTTGGAATAGAGAACCAGTGCACCAGTTCGGTGCTCCGCCACGACCAACCAGGCAAGACTCCGGCTATGCCAGTGCCCGTCCCTCTTTCAGTAACGGCCACCCACCAGACTTCAATAAGGTCAACAGTGGTCGCCAAAACTCCTGGGGTAGTCAATTTCCACCACCTCCGCCGCCACCTCAACCTCGGATGCGCAGCTTTGATGCGCATAGCCCAGCGTCCGAAGGTTCCATGCCAAGCCACCATTCTGCACGGCCGAATAGCAAGCCGAACTCTAAGACCACAAGTCCTGAAGAGAGTCCGCTGTCCCCTACTTCGGCTATGTTGCTTGGTCAACTCCCTGCGACGGCTGAAGATAGATATGGGAAGAGGAAGGAGCCATTGAGACAGGACGACGACTATTTTGTGAAGAAGAGGCCGCAGCCGAAGATAGCTGATGCTTATAGGTAATATTATAATTTTTTGTATTGTCTTTTTTGGTTTATGACAAAATACTTATTCGTTGAATAGTCGTCGCTGGTAGAATTCACCTCTTGGATTTCCGATATCCTCGTCATGAATAATTGGTTCAGCAGCAGCGTCTGGAGTTATCTGGAGTACTCAGTGTGGAGTTGTGTTTCCTTTGCTTCAGGGCCCTTCGCATTTTCTGCGTCCAGTCAGGCCCACTCAGTTAATTTTCCTCGCTGTTCATCATCCTCGTCGTCATCAATGCTTCTTACGAGTTTTTTTTTTTTTTTAAACAAAAAACAACCTTCATAGTCGAAAAGTAATCTTGCTGTGGCTGAGAAGTCTGGCTGCAGCAAGGCCAAGAGCTATGAGAGGTAGAAGTGTACAACACTATTATTGTAAGAATAGGATCTCTACAGAGTCGAATAATACAAATTGGAGAGAGTTCACAGCGTCATAGTCTTCCTTCATGTTGAGAATGGTGGCAGTGTTGTTGCTAATAATTACCTATGCTGTTCATATGCCCGTAGCTCCTTGTTCTATCTGATATTATTTTCTGTCCTTTTATCTTATACTACTACGGGCCAAAATAGCACGGTCCAAGCAAGCTCTTACATCGCAACTTACGAAGGAAGGAGGATGTGGGCTGAGGCTGGAGCTTACTTGGGTACTGCGCCTCTGAGGGAGTACTGTGCGTCTTGGCCGACCCCTGAGTCCAAGCTGGGGCTTGATAAGTCCGACCGCGGAGTTAGTCTTGTTGCCACTGCTATTTACGGATGCGGTAGGGCATGGAGAGGAGGGGATAGAATCATAATTATGAGAGATGATCCAAGCACCTGCCAGGAGCATGCTCATCCATTGGCAGTTGCGGCACTGCGTACGGTACGGTTGGACTTTTACGGCAGCCTCTTGATTTTTCAGGAGACCATAAACTTAGATTGATCTGACGGGTTTTCCCTCCTTTGACGGAGATTATAAGACAAGAGTGGCGGTGCGGATCCTGGGTACGGATGCCGGGTGCGCTAGGGCATACGCGAGTTGAATGGGTAGGACGTGGCTCTGGATGATTTGAGTTCTATGGTGCTGGGGTAGTAGTCTTGCTCCTTTGCTAACAGGGAAAGGGTTATCTGCGGTTACGGGGTTTAGAGAGGCAGGGTAGGAGGGGAAGGAATGGAAGGACATGGTAGGTGGGTTTGCTTCGGGAGTCTCCTTTTTCGGAAGACAGGATCCCGTAATGCTGTTCCTCCTCCCTGAAGAACAGTCTCGCACGATTGCATGGGCTTCCAGAGAGCAATCAATCATTTGAAATCTTTATAAAAATAGTCTGATTCCGAATATTAAAAACAAAATGAAAAAAAACTGGTCGAACAATTCAACTAAGAACTCATCTAAGTCTCTAAGTCTCTAATTCTCTAATTGCGCATCTAAAAGTGCATTGTTGGTCTATAAACAGAAGCCAAACCCACCTCCAGCCTTTGTGCAAAACGCCGAGTTGTACGATACGATATCCCACTATTGTTGCATCCAACGTCACCGCCCCAAGTCTCCTGGAAAGATGGCATCGCTGGCCGGGAAACTGGATCCAAAACACCGCCACGGTTTTCGCAAAACGCCAAGTTATGCGATATCTCAAGGACTTTTCGTCCCAGATAACTGCCCGAAGACTCCTAGAAACAGGCCGATCCTGATTCCAAGAACGTAAACGCAAAATGCAACTTGCGGAGTGGTCTATGTGTCTATGTTCAGCATAGACATCTACTCTCTATGTTCAATATGCGAAAGCTGTAGCTGTGATCGTGGCGGTGACGAAAGACAACGGTACATCTGGTCCCGGATTTGGCTGCGTCGCAGACTTGAGACGATACACGTTCAAACGGCGGCCAGCGCCGCAAGTCTGGTATTCATTCCCCGTGCACCGCATATCGCACTGTGCTTCTGCTGCGAGGACCGATCCGGCGCCCAATGCGTTGCCGCAGTAGCACTCCTGGCCGTACTCGACGCCGGCGTACGTGGAGCCTGCGCAAAAATCTAGGCAGGAATCGACAGTCATGCTGGTGTTGGCATCGTAACGAGCTCCAGTCAGTGCGCGGCCAGAGGCCGCCTCGGTGTAGCATCCAATGTGGCTGTACTGGTCGTTGCCGGGCGATGCCGAGAGACCGAGGGTGCTGTAGACAGCGGGGCAGGTGGGCTTGATGGAAGCAGAGCAAGTGATGGTGCTGCCGTTGGTGGTACATCCTGGAAGAGATGGGAGAACGCCCCTGACCTGTTCGCATGGGTAGACCGGGCTGCGCTCGGTGCAGCGTGCTGCTGAGTCAGGGCTGTTGGAATTGTCGAATGAGCTACAGGACTCGACGACTCCGGTGGGATTCTTATCGTTGATCAAGCAGTTCTCAATTGCATCTGTAAGGAGTTCATTGTCCCAGCCGTTGAAGAAATCTCCGTGAAAGCCGAAGCCGGTGTCGTCGCCATGGCAAGCATATACTTACCGCCCGCCGATGTATCGATCTGGTCAACGGAGTACAAGACTTCGTAGAAGAGGTGCGGCAGGAGGACTGGATGAGTTGGGGGGCAGACACCATTGTCCATACGAGAGAGATAGGCCACGTGAGATTGGTCGGACTTGTAAAGGCTGACCCCATCCCAGCAGGTCTGCATGTGGATCTGAGCGCGCAGACCATATCGGCAGTTTGTATTGGCAAAGCCTGGGGTCGCGGGTTCAGGGCTGTCGTTGAGGCAAGCATACGACACCTATACCTGTTTGTCAGCATTCGCGTTGAGATCGTGTGATGGGGATAACTTACACGATCAGCCAGTGCTCTCCCACCAGGAGCAGCCAATGTTGTAGCGTCATAGCCACGGGCATTGCTGTTTCCAGAGAGGAACTTCAGACCGTTTGGGAAAGGCTTGATTTGATTGGACTCGCCTCTGTCGAGATAATAGACGGTCATTCCACCGTTGGGAACCTCCTGAAAGGTGCCATTGGCGTGGGCGTAGTAAAGAGAAGGGGTCCAATAAGCAGACTTGTCGCCTTGGATTTGGCATGATGTACATGATGAGGCTGCGAGGCTATCGAAAGTTGAGTTGATATTGATATCTGTGGACCGTTAGCAAGATTCGTGATCAAGGGGTTCATACATACTGGCTGCACCAGAGATCTTGTGGATATGATCAGAAACAGCGTTTGGATTAATGATTGGATCGACGCGGCCGGTTTGGATAATGCCGCAGTTCACTGTGTAAGTTAGCTGTGGATATACGGCGTGAAAATGGTCATGTCATGGGATGGGAGACTTACTACGCCAGAAAGCATTGGCACCGGAAGCTGCAAGCAGCAAAGCCGTGACGTGAAGTGGAATTGAAGATCTCATTTTGCTTTGGCTGTGGAACACAAGCAGAAAGAAGATAAAGTTAATGAAGATCGACGAAGAAGTATGCCTTGGTCTAAAACATTGATAATGTTTGAATATTGGACGGGAAGGCGAAGCCATACGTTGACAGTGCTCTTATATCTTTCCATCCCCCCCAAAAAAACTAAAACATTCACCTCGACCAGTAGGTGAATTAATTTTCCAAAGGACACACTCATTTGCTTCTTTGTTGCTTTGTTCCTTTGTTGACTTTGAAGGCACAATGGGCTTTATGCCATATTCTCGCTCTTCGGGATATGCATGGCCTCTATGCGCCTTGTCTTGTCCAGTCCACAGTGTGATCAGCCTGGACTTCGAAGCCACTGAGTACTCCCTCCTTGTCCGAGTGCACCCAGTGACGCGCGGGCAGCGACGCGGGACCATGTTATTCATGGCGACCATAACAATTCTGACAATTCAAAGCCACAAAGCCACAAAGCACGCACAAAACAATTGAGACACTGTGGTTTTGAAAGGGTGTTACAGTATCATGCAGTTGTTCAGACGTTCGAAGAACCGCCGGCATGGTGGGCATGAGTGGTCGTCGTTGGACGGCCACACAAGCGCCAGGGCGGCCAGGCGATTACGGGTCCCTGCTTGAGCAACCTCATCGAAAGAGAATGTATAAGTAGGTACAGAACGCGACGCGCAGGAAGGAGACGACAAGAGAAATCGGAATCAAATACAATACAATACAATATAATACAATATCAGATGAAAGCGCAAGACCTCTTGACCCCAACTGTCGATGCATCGTGCCTCTGGACGCCAGAAGGTCATTCCTATCGTTTTATCTTTGCCGATGTTGCCCCTATGCTGAAGGACCACGACCCAAGGCCCAAGGACCCAAGGACCCAAGGAAATTGAATGCAGCCAAGGGCCCAATGACATCCCGGCTTCAGCTTAATGGGACCTGCGACTGCGATATGCGAGGATGACATCTCGCACATCTAAGGTAAAATTCCTGGCGAGTGGACACGGCGGGCGTTGGAATCAGAAGATGCCTATAGCAGGTTCCGGACTCCGGATTCAAGGGTGGAGGGAGCTTGAAGGGCAAAAGGTGGATGAGTGAAGGTGCGCCTGAGTCCTACTGTACTTGTCTCCTTCTCCGTCTGCCTTTCGTCAGTCTCTTCAGAGTCAATGATCCTGTCGGAGACGGGAAAGGGCGTTGTTGAACCGCTTCCTGTCTCCTGTCTCCTGTCTCCTGTCTCCTGTCTCCATTACCAGCCTTTCACTTTGAGATACGCAAAATGCGGAGAAAGTTGTTGGTTACTACTGCTGACTACTCCTTGCTCTGGCCTTGTGTGAACACGACGGTTCGTGATGATTCGTTGAAAAGGGTCGGCAGATCCAAGGGTGAGGTGCAGGATACCTCTCTATATAAACCACCCTCCTTCTCACAAGTTGGGACGATATCAATTTTCATACTCTCTCTCTTTTGCTCCTAGTTTTATCCCATCCGACCCTTTTCGTCACATTTTCTAGCTGCAGTCTGTACCAAGACAACGACGCTGCCATGCCTCTACAACTTTCCAAACGCAAACTAGGCAGGAATGCCCCTGAGGTCGGTGCCATGGGGTTTGGCCTCATGGGCCTGAGCCAATGGTATGAGTAACCAGACCCGACGAGGTCCGTCTCGCGGTCTTGGATCGGGCCTACGAGGCTGACCAGAATTTCTGGGATACCTCCGATGCATATGAAGACGATGAGGAGCTTGTCGGGAAATGGTTCAAGAAGACTGGCAAGAGAGACGAGATCTTTCTGGCCTCGAACGAATGAAAACCAATTATCTCTACTTCTCCACCAATAGGCGTAGAAAAGTCCAACATATGCAACCTGAAGACGCTTGCGCCGGCGAAGGGATTCACGGTGAGGCAGCTGATGCTGGCGTGGGTGATGAGGCAGGGCGAGGATGTGATTCCGATTCCGGGGACGAAGAATATTAGGTATTTGGAGGAGAATTAGGGAGTGCTGGATGTGAACCTGACGGATCAGGAGGTCGCAGAGATTAGAGAAATGATTGAGAAGGCGGAGATGAGGGAGTTGACTGTTGAGGGCCCTAGAGTGGGAGTTGTCGCAGTCGTTTGTGGATACCGCTGAGCTTGATGCTGGGTGTGCCTGATGGACCAGTTGAGCACTTAGGAGCGCATGAGAAGTATTCTCGTATCTCAGACTTATGTGCATACTCGGCGATATACTTTTTCTTCACAATCACTTTGCAGCGATTTATAATAACAGAATGATATATATAGACAATGTCTAAAGCTTTCTAGGACGTCTATTCTTTATGTTAGTACGCCAGGACGAGGCAATACACTTTTCCTTCACAATCACTATCTAGTGATTTTATAGCAGCATTCTCTTACAACTATACAATGCTTGAAGATCACTGAAACGTCGATTCTTATCCTGGGTATCACTTGGCGGTATTTTTCCCCTGCTCTCTATCCGCCCTATACACTGATCGAAATTCAATCCTCCTCATCACATCATCAATCCTCCCACTTCTACTCTCCCATTACTCGAATTCTAACATCTCCAGGCATGCTCACATGTCAACATCCTGCCAAATACTGCCGAATCCCGTCTCCGTGCCCACAGGCCCAACCACTTCAACACATCCAACTCCTCCCCATCCTCGCTCCTACCCCCGCACTCCTACACCCCATCGTCTGACCCCTCTCCGCGCCCGTGTTCGGCACGATCACGGGCGCCTTCCTCGCACCACCCGCAGCGCCGCGACAGCCAGCACACTCAGCACGCTCTCGAACACTAGTAACGTGTTCTGGTCCTTCACCAGCTCGCCCTCCAGCCCCCCGCCACCTCGACGACACGCTACACGGAGCGCGTGACGGCCGGCTGGGTCGCGAGGCCGAGGCAGCACCACAAATAGGCGCGCCAGGGGTACGCGCGCCGCAGCGCAGCGCCGCCGTCTCGTGGTTCGGGCCGGCGTACGGCGGACTCGAGCCCAAGATGGGAGAATAGGCAGAGCGTGACGACCTGGAAGCCGAGGCGGAGGTAGATGGCGGCGCAGAAGAAGACGGGGCGACGGTGAGGATGGAGATTTGGAGGAGGGAGGAGTCCTGGATGAAGGGGTTTCCGTGGGCGAGGGCGCGGCTGAGGTAGCCTGCTACTTCAACTGTTTATTGTCAGTACGTAATAGAAAATGCATCTTTGTTAGATATCGGATTTGTCCATGAGTTTCCTGGGTTGCTCTGGCTGATGGATGGATTACTGTATCATTAGGGCCAATATAAAGATTTGTAAGCGTCAAATAGCTACATACGACCACAGACTGGAGAGAATTGGGCATCCCGTCCGCTCTGCCATACACAAGCTCCAGATCGGCAGATTAGTAGTTGGGTGGGTGACCACCAGCGAATACCTGCTGTTGTATGTTTTTGTATCTTTTGTGTTTTCGCCTTTTGCCATGAGCTTAAATATTCTAATCTATTCTTTAATTTATTAAGGCACATATATTAATACACACATCCATATTTAGGCACATTATTTGTAATTTTTAATACTCCTTAACGCAGTGTGGCGTGGAGCTGTTGCTAGTTCAAGCGTGCTAAGAGCTGATGTCGTCTACAGGCTAGGCTAAGCCTGTTTGTGTCTAGTAAGCGAGGCTCGTCATGATTGGCCCTACATGTTATATTATAAAGCATTATGTAGCGTACTGCATGAAGACGGTAACTCAGAGCTTTAGAAGCCTTAGAAGCCTTATAAGCCTTATCCTAACCCTGATCCCTAGGTATGCCACTCATTGTTTCCGATACTTGGATCAACATCTTTCTCCTCTTCTCCTCTTGCCCTTGATCTATCCTTCTAACTGCTTTTCTATTGTTCACTAGAACAGCCATCTGGCCAAACGAGGACAAAGATACTGCGATGCTGGCAAACACAAAGACACACAATCTTGACCTGGCGCTCGAGTAGCGAAGAAGCTCTAGTCATTGTATCTTGAGCCAGATACTTCTAACTGGCATGGTCACCTGACATCCAAGTGGTAGGCATGTGCATGCAGAAAAGGAAGGAATTCGTGGAGTGGGCGATTCTTCGCTGGTTGAACACTCCGTTCTTTGTCATAATGGAATGAAAGATTCAACTCAAACTGGTGGTGGATGTTGGCTTGAGCTATGTATGGAGATGTTCACTGCTGATTTAGAAACGTGCTGAAAAAGGTGCGATATATGAAGAAATACAGATTGCAATTTGCAAAAGCAAAAAGCAAAATACTGGACAGGAAAAACTCATCATTCATAGCGATATTGATATTCAATGAAGTGGTATAAAAAGTGCCGTAGGTTGAGCATAGCGCACTGCGTCAATCGTATCATATCTCATTAACGCCATAGCAAGAAGCTTGAAATCCACCGAGAATCATCACAAGAAGCAAAGCCGTAAACTCTGAGAGTTCCACCCATCCACCACCACCTCCACGCTTGGCCTGTTCTCTCTTGCCGTTTAATCCGAGTCTGAGCTCGAACTGCTCGAGCTTCCACTGCCCTTATTCTTGTACTTCTTGTGCTTCTTGTCCTTCTTCCCCTTCTTATGCTTCTTGACCTTCCCCTCCAACACATTCGCACCGACCGCGCCGGCCACGCCACCGAGCATAGTCCCAAGCATTCCGCCTCCCATCTGGTGTCCCAAGAATCCACCGCCAGCGCCGCCAATCAGCGTCGCGCCTAGCCCCTTCTCGCCCGTTTGTCCCCCGCCAGGATACGCCTGCGAGCCCGGCGCGCCATACTGACCGGGCTGGCCTTGCGGTGGGTAGCCACCATGCTGCTGCTGCTGTGGAGGATATTGGCCGCGGTTATCGTAGCCCTGTTGGTGTTGGGGAGGGTATTGGTCTTGTGGTGGGTAGCCCTGTTGCGGAGCGCCGCCGTAGGGAGCTTGGTTGTAGCCTTGTTGTTGCTGGGCGTACGGAGGCTGGCCTTGCGGTGGATAGGCGGGCTGATTTGGGTTGTAGTAGCCCTGCTGCTGTGGAGGATAGCCTTGGGGAGGAGCGCCGTAGGGGGCTTGCTGGTTTGGAGGGGGGTAGCCGGCACCGCCGGGTGCACCACCGTAGTAGTCGTTGCTTGCCATGTTGTGAGGTTGCGAGGTTATGAGGTTGATATGAATGATCTCTCTTGCGTTACGCAGGGAAATTTCGAGGTTGAATGCGCTTTTGACGACGATCGTGATGATGATGAAGGAAGATCGATGTTTTTATAGAAAGGTCCAGGAGTTGTAGGTTAATAAGAGATGTCGTTGAGGGAGGCTGAGCCAAGCGTACGCAGCGGGGACCTTGAGGGACTTAAGGGGAGAGGGGCGCATGGATGCGCCTAGCGGGGTAAATCGAGAAATCGATAGGTACGCCTACCTTGTATGCGCCACAGCCCACAGCCCACAGCCCAATCAATGAATGCATTAAATCGCACCTCCTGACGAACGTTCGAGATCTGCACAGCCTCGTTTGAAATGAAGCTTTTCTGCCATTCAGCCACAATCAGCAGTTCAAGGATCTTGCTTGCTTGCTTCTCGTTTCAGTAACTAAGTGTCTGTCTACCTTCTCTGTCTCTCATGGCTGTTCCTGCTTCAAGAGACATGGCACTCATTCGGCTCGACTTTTGGACTTTGGTACACACCATTTTTATAGACCTTCATTTTGTCACCCTTTTCGTTGGGAATTCATCATTCACCGAGACAATTTACAAAGCCACAACTTCACTACACTCATAACGAGGCTGACATTATTCGCACCAACGCCCGGCAGAGCATTTCGAGTACACTACCGAAGTCAGTTCCGGGAGCTCGGCATCGGACGATCTGAAAACGTCATTCTTTCGCATTCAGAAAGGCAAATAAGACGCCTTAGGGCTTTGAGAAAGGGGCCCCACGATTATAGGGTTATGCTGGCGCGGTGATGGCGCCTTGGCGGCTGTGGTGGATTGCTGATCTTGGTGTATGTACTTGTGGCTGCTTGCTAGAATTTGAAAAAAGTCAATAGCTCATAAGCAAGTATTGTTTGTGAAATGGCTGTTCGTCGTGCCATTTGACGGCAATATCCAGGAGTAACGAGACAGAGCGCCCAGACTGGCGGACCTCCTTTGAATGGGAAAGCAGAGCGAAACGGAATGCCATGATAAATTCGACGATACGATAATTTCACTATGATATCCCGCTCTGGTATACCGGAGTCTCCATAATCAGTCATCATCAGATTCCCACCATGGTACCCCTCTCACCCTCCTTGCTCTTGGGCCCATCAGGAGCCTTTCATGTGGCAGATACCTGCGATGGAGGTCAATATCTCCGCCAACATCATCATCATCATCATTATCATAGACCTCATCGTACGGGTGTTCCAGCTCTTCGACTGAAAAACGATATGGCGATCGACATCGCTCAAAAGGATGCTTATATTCCCAGTTATCGTCAAAGTCTTCCTCGAAATGCACATGCCGATGTCTATGAGGACGAACTTCAGGATGGCTGTGATCAGGTAAGTTATGCTGGTGCTGATGGTGCTGACAATGCACATGATTGTGATGATGATGACGACGACGCTCCGGAACTCGTACGAGATCCTCAGCTCGTCTTGGTGGCGGGTGCCTGATATAGTCATGCATGTGCTGGGGATGAGGATTACGGCGAACGTGAGGATTATGATGAATATGATCTAAATCATGATGTGCCGGCGCAAAGCTTGGAGAATACGGTCCTTCCAACTCGTCCTCAGGGAGTCTGATGGGCTGCCGACCTCTGCGTATCAGGTGTTCAATTGCATAATCATTCTCATCTCTTGGACGACTATGCTCCCTAGGATAGTCATCGAACCGCTCCATTAACATTGGCTCTACCCCTCCCTGTCCCTGCTGTCGATGGAAGAGATCCGCAAGCTCTGGTGAAAGTCCAAGGGTTCGCTGATCGAGTGAATCGTCGCATAGGTCTGTTGCTTGATATCTTGGGCCACGAGTGAGAGCCCTCATTTGGCGTTCTGGCACGGGCACCTCTCGCTCGACTCTTTCAATGACAAGTGGGTCAAAGATTGGTATTCGCCCAAGTCTGGAAACTCCCATTTTCCATCCTGGAGGCAGGATTTCTGCACGAAGATAGCGATCTCGCCACCTTTGGCTCTTATTGACTATCATATCGTAAACGAATCTCCCATGAGGAACTCCTGCAATTAGCATGGTCTGCATGGAACGAACTTTTGGGACTCGTACGTTCCAGATATTCCTCATAGTCAATCATTGTGTACGACCAAATTCTCGACCAAGCGGAAACCGCGTGATATTTGAAAAATATAAAAATTAGTTGAGGATCAAAATGGTATATATGGACGATCTTGACTTTTCTGTGATATATTGGTGTAGCAAACTGATTTGAAGACAGGGAAGTACTCGAGGGATTATAGTTTATATATCAAGGGCAATTACGCATTTGAAATAAGACCATGGACACAGAAAAGTGTGGAAGTTGCTAATATATTGGCCGATAAATGCAGGTGATGTTTGCTCTTCTCGGGGTGAAACCATAACCAAGGAGTACGTCCTTTTGTGCGCATGGAATCGCACAACATCACAGGATTTTGAAGCTCATAAGCTGTACAACGGTAATCACAACCGCCCGTTATCCAAGCATGCCCAATACATCGAGCTTGGGACCTCGCTGTAAGACGTCGGAATACGATATGCACCTCTGACAAAGGCAAGCATGACACGTAAATGTGATTGGGGGGAGGGGGGAGAGAAAATGGGTTTGCTTCCACGAAAACCCTCGTTTGAAACAGAAGAAGGAAGTCTATAATCAATATCAATCTCTTCATTATAGAAATAGAGAAGCCAGTCTAAAGCCGTGAACATGAAGATGTGGACATGAAGATGTGGACATGAAGATGCGGACACAGTATGTGAGAAGGGCATCTCTCTGCGGTTCCATGAGCTGGAGCTCCATGTGGCAATACTGACTGGCCTTCGGAGACGCGAAGAACAAAAAAAAGAATACCAGGAGCGACAAGACGACCTACATGAGTCTTGTTCAATTAACCATATGTCCCATATCCACATATATATTAAATAGTCCATATATACAGAAATGTATATATACTGGATTCTATTACAAGTACGCGTCTAACATGCTTGGGTCGTCGACTAAATGCGGCTGGTGTTGATGGCCTTTCCCGGTTCCGCGTTCCTGAAATGCGCCAGATCGCGCTAAGTACCTTAGCGCCTCTTTTCCATCACCATACACTTTCTTCGCCTTCAATTTCTCCAGATCCTCGTCGGAACCTCTTTGACATCAGCATACCTGGAGCACAGCATTGAAATCAGCATCATCGATCCCAAACCAGCTTCCCAAGTCTTCCGAGACTCAAACTCAACATTAATCTTTATACTTCGAAACGTTCGAAAGGCCTTACCGTTTTTCCGTCTCTCCAAAGCGCAGACTCACCTCGCCCCAGCTTGAACGTGCCACCATCACCTCCATTGCTATCTCAAGCTTTGACTCTTCTGCCAAAATATAAAAACTGCAATGCCTTCACATCTACCATCAAGTTTCGCGTCGGCGGCAGCAGGCCAGCCCTCCCGTGACACCAGAGCAAGTGCCAGGGCCGGCGAACCACGAGGAAGCGGGGACTGGTACGTTCTACACCACCTTGTCCATGGCCACAATTGCCCTTTCGCAATATTAGGATTACTTGAGATGCTACGCTTCAGCTAGGACATCTCGGTGCTGGCTCAAAATCCCAAGTGAGGTTTGCCACAGTCATCGTGATAGGATTCAAGAAACCAATGTGGCCACAAACATCACAGCAGGCTCTAACCTCTATTCCAGGACTAGGAAGGAAGCTCGAACGCTGAATGGCACTTTGACACTTCGGCGATCCTCTGCGAATCCCAATGCTGCATCTGCACAGTCCTCAGTCCATATTGAACAATCGACTTCTGACTCAATCTTCGCCCAATACACCAACAGCACTGTCGCCGCCGACACACCAGCCGATGCTCGATATTCGAAGGACAAGATCCTCGATATCTACAAGTCCTACCAGACCGTCTCGGTTAGTTCCAACGACGATGTCGCGCGATTGTATGTAAATAACTGGAATCCCGAGCAGTCAAACAACTCGACTGGACGTGGCTGGGGAAAGGTCAATGACAGTAGAGATAACAATCATGGACCGGAGATCTGCTGGGATCAAAGTGGCGATGTGCCGCCCATTGGTCTCGAGGAAATGTCCGAGTTGGAGAAGACAGTGAGTGCTTGGCCTGGCGCATATTGGAGAATCCCAATCTAACAATGTCTTTCCAGATCTTCGCCAGCGACGTTAATTCTCCACTAAAGCCTCCGCCACAGAATATCGGCAAAGAGCAGGGAACTCCAGGCACCGCTACGAATGGACGAAAGGTGTCAGTCTCTCATGGACAAGGAGCAGTTGGTAGTTTCGGACTTGCATCTCCTACTCCTGGTCGACCTGGAGTCCGACGAAGGGAGACAGGCGACTCGCTCGGCTACGATTCCCTTACTTCGCCAGCTACCGTGAGCAGATTCGGTCGCCAAGAACCGTCGCCTTTCTTCGCGCGCAAGGCTACTGATAAGGATTCTTTCGGTGATGATCGCGATGATGGCCCAACTCATGGCCAGCCAAAGAGCTCTTTGCCATTTGGTGGAGTTTCCCGAAGCAACACTGGTGGAAGCACTCTCGGGAATGGACCGAGCTCTCCATGGACAGCGGGACCAGCAAGCGCAACCATGTCTCCGATGGGCAATTTTGGAAGCTTTGCTCTCCCTACTAGCTCTAACCCACCTGCTACCCCAGGCGAGAAACGCCCAGGATTCGGAAGAGGAGAAAGCAGACTTGCTCATCTAATGCCCAAGGAGAGCTCCGAGGATCTCTCTCCAAAGACTGAGGGTCTTCGATCGGATGCTGCGAAGTCATGGAGAGCAAGAACTCGCACGGAGACTGATCCATTTGACGACGAACATATTCAGGGCGGCAGCGCGGCTCTGGGTGGTCAAGATATTAGCCCCCCGTTGCATCAACAGCGTCGTGCTCCAGGTCTTGACACGCCTAGTCGCCAGACTTCAAGTGATTTCGGCATGTCTGACATGGCAGGATTCCGAGATGCAGTGCATGGCCATGGTATCCAAACTCCCCATGGGCGTCAAGGTAGCCAGCGTGAGCCGGAGAGCCCGACGGAGACCAATCCTTATGCTAGCCCTGCAGATGAGCGTACTCAACGCGACGAGGATGATGGTAGCGTCGGAAGCGACGCCATGCACCATATACGCGCAAGCGGATTAGGTGGTGTTCCTGAACATCCTTCCAATCCCTTTGGTGGAATGTCCAGAGGATTTCCTGGCGCCCCTTTTGATGGCAGTGACCGTAGCCAGACTTCTAGTGCTGCGGGCAATAAAGGATTCCCATCTCTAGGTTCGCTTTCTGGTCTTAGTGGCCTGGGGAACCTTGGCGGCTGGCCGACAAGTGCCAATCCTATCGGCACGCCTGATCGCGAGAGGTCCTTTCAAGGAGCATTTGGCAATCCTATCTTTGGTCCAATGGGAGGAGATATGCAATCTCCAAGCTTAGGTAGCCTGGGCGGGTTTGGCCCTGCTACAGGAGGCCTTTCCGGTTCGAATACTATTGGTCGCGGTAGCAAGCTTGGCTCCCTTTTCCCAGCAGCTATGCAAGCACAGATGCACAGCTCAGAGGTTGACCATCAAGACGAGCCGCGTCAATCTGCTGGTTTCGGTGCCATTGGCAGAAATGCTTTTGGCCCACCAAGAGAGACTGGCAGCCCTCTGAGATCTGGAAGAGGTGTCTTCGATGATTTATTCCAAGCTTCCGATTTCCGCCAGGGATCGTTCTCATCGGCAGAGGCACAGCAGAGTCAGAACTCTGCTGTGTCCCAAGCACCTTCTACCTTCACACAAGCCCCTGGACAGGCTTACCAGCAGAGCCAGACTTCCTCAGATCCCACGCCAACCCCCAGCCATCTCCCACAGACCCAGCAACGCACGATGGTTATGCCTGATAGAATGCGCTGGGTGTATCTCGACCCTCAAGGCCAAACCCAAGGACCTTGGTCTGGATTGGAAATGCACGATTGGTACAAGGCTGCGTTCTTCACCCCGGATCTTTCTGTCAAAAAGCTTGAGGATGCTGAATTCGAGCCTCTCGGTCAACTTATTCGTCGAATTGGAAATTCTCGCGAGCCATTCTTGGTTCCACAGATTGGTGTTCCTCATGGTCCAGCTACCACTCAATCTGGAGCTCCATTTGCACCAGCTGTTACTGCTGGTACATCTGGGCCGCAGCCTGGAGCAGTTCAGCCGCCATTTGCGGGAGCCTTCCCAAGCTTTGGTACAACGTTGACAGCTGAGCAGCAGAACAACCTTGAGCGCCGAAAGCAAGAGGAGCAGTACCTTATGGCTCGCCAGAGAGAGTTTTTGGCTCAGCAGCAAGTCAATATGAAGCAGATGCAGATGCAAGGAGGACTTCCGTCAGTCTTGCATCATCATTCCAGTGCACACAGCTTGCAGAGCCAGCCAAGTTTTGGCAGTATCAGCTCACCAATCGGGCCCATCATGCCACAACAGCAGATTACAACTGGTCCATCCAACTTTTTTGACACCGCTCCTCGCCCAGTTCCCGGACCAGGCAACATGAACTTGCCGCCGGACTTTTTTCGTGAGGAAGAGATTGCAAGGTTAACCATCCAGGATCGCCAATCATCCTTTGGTATTCTACAGCCAGCCCGTGCTCAATTGCCGCCAATGTTCTCACAACAACCTCAGGGCCAATCCGTTGTGGCCCCCGTTCAGCAGCAGACTCTGAATGAAAATGATCCTCAAGGTTTTCGGGCCCGACTTCAAGAATTTGAGCAGCTCAGAGCTCAGCATGATGCGGAGCATGCTGCGCACCAGGCATCCGCATCAGCAGTAACTGAGCCTATTGGCCCACCACATCACCGCCAACAAGCAAAACCCGCCGAGGATACTGTGACTGCTTCCGCTGAGGAGAAAACTGAATCTAAGGAGGAACAGGAGACTTTGTCTCTTACGGAACAGATCCAGAAGGCTGCTTCTGCCAAGGCCACGCCTCAGCCTGAATCACCATGGGCCAAGGTTTCAAGCGGCCTGCCAATGCCATTCCCTCCTCCGCCTCAATCTACCATTCCTCTTCCTGCACCTGCCGCTCAGCGCGGAAGATCAAACTTGCCAGAAACTCTTCATGCAGGAACAAGATCCAGATCTTCGACGCCAGACACCGCCACCGCAGCGCCATCCATTGCTCCATGGGCAAAGGAGTCAACTGATACTCCAAAGGGTCCTTCTCTCAAGGAGATCCAGGAGGCTGAAGCAAAGAAAGCTGCTAAGCTGGAAGAAGCAGCTGCTGCTGCTCGTCGTGCTCTCTTGGAGCAGGAGTTGCGTGCTCAGCCTGCCGTTGTGGCTCCTGGACTACCAACGACATCCACTTGGGCTAGCAGCGTCTCACCCGCTTCGCCAGCTGCACCAGCTGCTTCTGCTTGGGCTAAGGCCACCAACATCAAGGCTCAAAGCCCTGCTTCTACATCTGCATCGAGCAAAAAGACGCTCGCGGACATCCAGAAAGAGGAAGAACTGAGAAAGCAAAAGCTTGCTGCTGCTGCCCTTACTGCTGCGCCTACATTCCCTGGCCCTATTTCAGGCGGGAAGCGATACGCTGATCTGGCAAGCAAGCCAACTGCGACGACGCCGGCTACTAGTTCTGCTTGGTCTACGGTTGGTGCCGGTGGCAAGGTCAAGATTCCCATTGGACCTTCTGTTGTCGCCCCTTCACTGGCTCGTCCTGCCAGCACCGCTGCTGTCCCAACTCTTGCTAAGATCGCCAGACCAAGCATTGCAGACGTTCGTAGTACCACAAGCGGCCCCGCCTTGGCAACCCAGAGTGGAGTGTCAGCCGCTCAACAAGAGTTCACGAAGTGGGCTAAGGCTGCTCTTGCGAAGGGCCTTAATACTGATATCAATGGTAAGACCTAATCTCGGCATATTTTCGGCTGCTCATTACTAATCTTCCATAGTTGATGACTTCGTCCAAATGCTCTGCGAATTCCCGGGCGAGCCTGGTGTTATTGCTGATAGCGTTTATGCAAACTCCCAGCTTATGGACGGCCGCCGCTTCGCTGATGAATTCCTTCGTCGCAAGAAGCTTGCCGAGAAGGGCATTGTTGAAAATGCCAGTGCTGGTTCTACAGGTTTCTCGACCGCTGGCGCGTCGGGAAGTGCCTCTGCTGGTGGATGGAGCGAGGTGGCCAAGAAGGGCCCACCCAAGGTTGAGGAGCCAGCCGCTGGATTCAAGGTTGTGCCAAACAAGAAGAAGGGTCGCAAGTGATCCTTCTGTGTATGAACTATTCACTGTAAGGGTAGTGTATCAATAGCGTTCATTAAGCATGGTCCACGGAACGGACATTAAACGGAAGGAGCGTTTGAATTTTCCTGTTCGAGTAGCTGTATTAGTGTTATAAGAAGTATTACCTCAGTACAACAATTGGCGCCATTAAATGCGCCATATCAATCTGCCTGAAGAATCGTGGATATCACATGCTGTCAAGAAGCCAGGCGACATGTAAGAACGGGTTCCCGATTTGGCGACGCGTTTCGGAGAGAATAAATACAATCATATAGTATCCAGAAAAATCACCAAATAATTCTCGCCTTCTGCTAGAATACCGTGATATGATATCCCCATTAGTTTGTCATCCATTCATCCATCTGCCTCTCGTTCAATTTGCCAAATTTCACGCCGGATTATTTGCCCTTGTATTTGGTGCCGTCAATGCCGTCACCGATAAGCCTCGGTAACGCGGGGTGCGCGGGGAAAGCTTACATGGCCGCCATCTACTCCACATTATGGACGTTGAGAATCCCATATAACGATCCATTGATCCATCCAACTTGCAAACCTCTTTGCGAATTTGTGTTTATATATATCCCCATATAAACTGTATATTATCGCAAGCCGTCACAATGCCACTCGCGCTTACCCTCACAAAAGCCGAAGGCAAACCGGGGGTTGTTTACCACCCGTAAGTCCTTGTCAATTCCTATATATGTCAATTATTGACCGTGGCTTTCACAGGCTCAAACTTTCAAATATCGACGTGCCTCAACCACCACCAAAGCACCTCCAGGTCACCATTCTTGCCGCGGCCCTCAACCACCGCGATCTTTTCATCCGCCAATCCCTCTACCCCGCCATCTCCTTCACGACCCCTCTCCTCGCCGACGGCTGCGGCATCGTGACCGGCCTCCCCTCCTCGACCACCTCCTCCAAATACCTCAACAAGCGCGTCATCCTGACACCATCCCAAGGCTGGGAGAGCTCGCCCGACGGGCCCGAAGGCGGCAAGGGCATCACGATCCTGGGCGGCACGAAGACGATCGAGCTCGGCACGGCGCAGGAGGTGCTGGTCGTGCACGAGGACGAGGTGGAGGTCGCGCCGGAGCTCCTGAGCGACGAGCAGGCGGCGGCGCTGCCGCTGACGGGGCTGACGGCGTGGAGGGCGTTCGTGACGAAGTCGGGGAATGCGGAGGAGGGGAGGAATATCTTGGTGACGGGCATTGGCGGAGGGGTGGCGCTTAACGTGCTGCAGTTTGCGGTGGGGAAGGGGTGTAACGTGTATGTGACGATGGGAGTGAGGAGAAAATTGAGAGGGCGAAGGCGTTGGGTGCGAAGGGAGGGGTCAATTACAAGAATAACGATTGGGATAAGGAGTTGGTCGCGTTGTTGCCGAAGGATAGGAGATACATCGACGCGATCATTGATGGCGCTGGAGGGGATATTGTCAAGCGCGGTGTCAGGTTCTTGAAGCAGGGAGGCGTGATTGTGAGTTATGGAATGACGTTGGCGCCGAAGGTGGATTATCTCATGTCTGCCGTCCTGAGAAATATCGACATTAGAGGCTCAACGATGGGGTCGAGGAAGGAGTTTAAGGATATGGTGGAGTTTGTGAACGAGAAGAAGATCGTGCCTGTAGTGAGCAAAGTGGTGAACGGGCTCGATGATCTGGAAGGTGTTGAGGGACTGTTCCAGGAGATGAAGGAGGGGAAGCAGTTTGGGAAATTGGTTATCAGGGTGAAGAAAGACTCGGCGAGCAAATTGTAGATCGAAAGGTAGCGGCGATGGGATCTTAATGGGATAAATAGGTTACACTATAATTCATGATGCTATGCTCACCAGGAGCAGGTCCGGCATCTCATTCTGGGCCCTGTCTTCTCCGAAGCTAAACTAACAGAACGTTTCAAGTCTGGAAGTATGAGGAGAAACCTTATTTCTGGTGACTTTACTAAAATCTCAACAGCAACCAGCTGTGCAAGCGCCAAAAATTGTGCTTGCTTACACTATTTAAGGGGTCAAATTCCAAAAATTATCAAGCAGAGAGAGGATGAATAGATGTTAGGCAGGCGAGAGTCTGAGTAACTTGTTGTCTCAGTTAAAACTAAGAATTTACTATTTCTATTCCAAGCCACCATATATTCCTACTCCCCTCTTATCCTGTATGTAAAAGGAGAAGCTATTAGTATAGCCATTTCCATGGATCTATATGACGTTGGCCTTTGTGTCCTTGCAATTCTATGGTCTCATCCGCATATTGCATTGTACACTGGATAGTAACGGCAGGTACGAAGCAGCTCCTTAGTTGATCGATTTTTACCATCCAGCCTGTATTTGGAGTTAACAACAAAGAATTCACTCATCAAAAATCGTCCAGCCTATCTTAATCCAAATAAAGAAACAAACAAACGACCTTTTTCTTCTGCGAAATACGTGAACTCCACTCATTAACAGCCATGGCCGATCAACCAGCTACCACGGCCCCTGCGGCTCCTCTTGTTGCTGCTCCTCCTGCTTTTGTTCCTACTACTAGTATGATATTTGCTATTCACGCCATGACAGAAGATCCAGCTTTGTAATCCTGCAAAATTCCCATGCCCCTCTTCTTGACAAGCACTAACGATCTATAAAAGGTCTGCTGATGGACTCGCTGAAGACCACGACCCAAATAAACATACCGAAGACGAATTTCAAGACTGGCTTGCCCTCCAGAGAGAAGAATTACGCCTTATCGGAGCTCTCCATGTTGATTCCAGAGAGGTCTCGCCTAAAATCATGGAAATCCAGAGGAAAAAACTTGTCATTGCTGGTGGAAATGAGGATTCGTGGTTCCATGATGAAGTAAGTGATATCCAATGATAAGTTTTTGTTGGATAAGAGTTAATACAAACAGCTGGAAAGACGTTACCCCGGCTATCACGCAGAGCTGAGAACATATCGAGAGGCACATGTGAACCTATACTGGATAAGGAAGACGCTTCTTGAAGAGCAGGAAAGGCTGGACGAGGCATTCGAAGTAAAGAAATGAAGAGATGGGGAAATAGGAGGACTGGATTTGTTTTTTTAGGCATCGTTATAAGCGCTGTTGAGGAAATACACATCACCAGATCTTTATATCTTCAAAGCCCTCTAAGGATATGTTGTATTAGTCTGTGAACTTCAAGAGCAGATGGGACTTGAAGCAACACCAAATCCATTTTTTTTTGTTTTACCCTTTCTCCCTCGAGAGATAAGCCTTCAACAACAATCTTCATTCCGCACCACGCTTGTATCCTGTTTCATCAAAAGTAGATATCGTAGATGACAAAGTGACAAGACGAATTACATTCATGGGCCCAGGACCTGATTCTGCTCGTCCCGGACACTGTGCATATTTCCTCTTTAACAATCAAATCAGACTTCTTCCGTAAGAGACCCCAGAAAACCCTCCTCTTTCAACCGTACGTCCTCCAACCTCTCCTTCTGCACACCACTTGCACTAAAATTGTCCTCCATCAACCACAGCCGAAACCCCTCGCGTGCCACGGGCCAGTCATCCTCAGTAATCGAGCACCAAGCAGTATCCCGATTCCCTCCCTTCACAACCATATGGCACCTACTCAGTCCCTCGTACTTGAACCCGAGGCGTAAAGCAGCGTGCTTGGATGCCGCATTCAGATCATTGCACTTCCAGATTGTGCGCCGGTAGCCGAGGGAGAAAACGTGGTTGAGGAGCAGCGAGACTGCTTCTGTGGCGGCGATGGTGCGCTGGAGATGGGGGGAATAGATCACAGAGCCGATTTCGATGGTGCGATGGCTCGGCTTGATGTCCATGAGAGATATAAAACCCTGTGGCTTGTGCGATGCTTCTTCGGGGTTTATAAAAGAACCAGGGACAGGATCGATGCTGTCCGGTCTATGTTGGGAGCAGGGAGCTAGGATGGCGAAATAGACGGCAGTATTTTGATTGTTGTTTATCAGACCGTTGAGATAGCTCTCGAAAGCTGAGAACTCGGTGAAAGGACCGCTGAGCATGTAATCCCACAGATGGGAAGATTCAATTGTACAAAGAACATCGTAGAGTGGACCGAAATGGGCCGAAGATAGAGGCTCAAGAGTGCATATCCTGCCCTTGAGAATCACTGCCTCGGGAAATGAGGGACTCGGTGTTTCAAGGAGCTTGCCCAGAGGCCGAGCAGATGATGGCTGCTGTCCTACTTCGGAAGACATCAGTAGATTCAGCGCAGAGGCTTCAGAGACTGCATGCAGTTGGGCGTTTTTATTGTTTGCTCCAGATATTTGTCTTTCTTTGCAACCAGTCGCATGAAAAATATGAGTGCATTAATTGAAATAGTTGATATGTGCAGGTCGAAGGTCATGCAGAGAAAGAGAGTTTCCGTAACAGAGATAGAGAAATGAGTCAAACAAGATCTAGGTTGCATGAAGAAGATTGCATAATCAGAAGCTGGGATCTAGATAGTGAGAAATAATAGAGCATTCTAACGGCACTACGAAAGAAAAAAAAAATCGACTTTGATACTCTTAAATGAGAGAGCTCCATCACTTTATTAAGATGCTTAGAAATGTTGTCGTTCCTGTTGTAGTGGAATGGAGAAACGTGAAAGGGATCACGTGATATGGACATAAATCCTCAAACCTCTACATCGGTGCTTGGGGGAAGGACTCTGAATCCCTTTAACCACAGCAAAATCCATGCCACCCTTGCCTTAACCTTACCCTTCACTTCTCTTTTCTTTGTTCAAGCAAGTCATTTACGTCACATGTGAATGTGATGATGTGACCGAGACTCCAACAAGAAGCTCCGAGTCTCCGATTGACAAAGATCGGTGTAAGGAGCCCCTTTCACGCGTGAGTGACTGCTCAGGACTGGTAAACTATTTGCCGCCGATAACCAATTCGAACAAAGCCGAACCGCCATAACTTCCAAGACTGGTTCAATATTCCAAATTCCTCGCCCCTTACCTTTGTCACGGCTCGTTGATGGATCTTTGAAGCCATCGGATGGGTTGCTTTTTGACAACCAAGATGATGGGCTGGCACACAACAGGTCGCTAGCGCTGACTCCATGGATGGATGGATGGATGGATGGATGGATGGATGGATGGATGGGTCAAAGAAGCAAAGAAGGCTGAGCAACCTCCTGCCGAAGGAGCATGCTGGAACTTGGAAGTTAACTTTAGCACCATGGCGCCCTGAGCAAAAGCTGAGAAATCAGGAGGAAGCTCAACTCATAAGTTGGGAACGGCATTGGGGCATTGTGGCATTATGGCATGTTGAGTGAGCTGGATGTTCCCTGGAGAGAGGTACTGTAATGTATTATTTTTGTTAACCTTGTGGTTCGTGTGTGCTGTGCACTTTATTCCTTCCTGTCGTTTGTCTTTCTTTCTTTTCGTGCACGCTCTGCCGTGCTCGGTTCTGGTTGTTCTGGTTATTCTGGTGGTATGTACATGGAGTACAGTGCATACACTCTTCAGCCTCGTTTCAGCCAAAGCTTCTGAAATTAGACGCCCTTTATCTCTCCCTTCTGGCTGTCTCCGTCCCTTCAAACCGTTTGAGAGCAAGCCACTCCAAGCAAAGCCCAGGTAAACGCCGGTCAGCGAGTCTGAGATGGCCTTGCCGTTCGTTGGTGGGCTGGGAGCTCTGCGAAGTTCGAACCCTGCAATCATCTCCGACGAGAATAGCCATTGGTACATACATGCATGTACGGAGTAAGAGCTTCAGCCTTCTTCGTGTCTTTGTTGTCCTTTTTTCCACTGTCTTACATTCCAATCCGTGATCAGTTTACATTTGCGTGCTGTTATTTCATTTCACCACTGCTTGATAATATATAAAGTCTCGTCCGCCTCGTCCCACATCGCTGGACCCCAACTTCCAACTTTCTATCTCTAAATAATCTCCGTCGTTCCCAAACACGAATCCTTTGTCCATCCAGGTATTCATCCTTAAAGGCCACAATGCTTTTCTTCGGCAAATCAACTCTCCTTCTCTCCATCGCTTCCCTTGCCTCTGCACAGTATGGGTCGCCTGCCAAAGTCTCAAGTGCAAGCACCACTTCCTCAAGCGGTTCCAGCATTCAGACCGTCACGGTCGCCCAGAACGGTCTTTCATTCAGTCCGAATGTGATCAAAGCAGATCCAGGCTCGAAGATCGAATTCCGCTTCGTAGCATCGACATCTCACTCAGTTGCACAAGCCTCGTTTGACAAGCCATGCCAGCCGCTCGGGGACAACGCTTTCTTCAGCGGTGCACTTACTTCAGCCTCACCCAAAAATGTAAGCATATCTCCCCTCCCTACCGTTTTTTCGGAACTAATTGATTAGACCTTCACCCTTACTGTCAACGATACCAACACACTCTGGTTCTATTGCGCATTCCCAAGTCACTGCCAGAGTGGCATGGTTGGTGTGATCAACCCGCCGGCTAATGGCGGTCAAACTCTCGATCAATTCAAGGCTGCTGCTGCCAATGTTGCAACAACTGTGCCACCGCCTCGCGCTCAAGGCGGTGTTCTCGGTGGTGCGGGTACTGCTCCTTCTGGGTCCACGACCGGGACTGGCACTGCAGCAACTCCGACACCATCGAGTGGCGCCATGGGACTAGTTAAAGGAGGCAATATTGGAACGATACTCACTGCTGCCGGGATCGCAGGATTGGCTGGAATTTTCGGTGGTTTTTTGGCGTAGAATTTGAGGTTGATCAATTGTGATATTTGGAGTTTCTCAAGATGGGAAATGAGATGATTGTATGGGGGAACGGATGAATTGTTTTCAACATTGTTTACATATCAGGAATTAAGTCTTAAAAGTGTATATATTAATATATTGAGCTTATATGCCACCCTTATCTTCTGGATTAATTCTCTGTTTCTTGTTCATGTTGTGCATACGGACAATGAAAGGCGGTGAAAACTCCCCCGGCCACTGCATCTTAGTGCCATGGCAGAATCCATGGATGAACCACCTCGTTCCCTTCGAGGTCCTTGACGTTCCTCTTTCAAGATTACACGATGGCGATGCGATAACACCAATAGCGTTCAACATTAATGTCGCTCCATGTCAATGAGTGCGCACGCCTCACTGCGCCGAGGCGGCGGTGCGGCATGTCCAGCCAACCGTTCGCCTCGCCGCCCGAGTAATACCAGCGTCGACACATCCAGCGAATTCCTCAGCAACGTTGACAGTCGACCCCAGACCACTGCCTCCAGTCATGTTGGCGTCGAAGCCCCAATTGAGCGACGCTGCGTCCTCTGGGTTCACGATGAACAGTTCTCGAAAGAAGAAGTGATCTTCAATCACAACGTTTTGCCACCGGGAAGTTTCAAGATGGGACAGCTGATGGCGATTGTAGCCCTGAAGAGCGATACTTTGGGACGAGATATGTTGGATAAGAAAGGAGGCAGACCCGATGGTTTGGCGGCCAGTCTACAATTGGATTCCAGCATCGGAGATATGAAATCCAGCAAAAGCAGCTTGAACGATAACCACGATACCGACGCCGAGAGGCAGTATCTGTTCACACTTAAGCATATGAGCAAAGAGATGGCAACAAAGCAACCAAATCTCGAAGTCTCGGTTGCAAAACATGTTGCGGATGTTTTTGGCTTCAAACATCGCTCCAATGTGTTGGTTACGACGACAAGCGCGGCCATCACGACGGCTTCACATGTAGAGATATCATTCAAGGACGAATACCTGGCGAGGTCGGATATGTGGCGGCTGACACTCTCGGAGCTGAGCAATAAGACAGTATATAAAGGACAAAAGATCGTATTTATGGGCACAATCAAGGCGCAGGTTATTTCGGTCTATGTTGCTGGACGAAAAGTTCAGTCGGCGTTTTTCTCGACAAATACGAAGCCTATTTTTAGGAGCGAATCTGCACGATATGTGTTATTTATACAAATGTCAAGAGAGATGTGGGATTTTGATTCCGAGGGATCTGGGGAGATAATGTTCACAAAGATTGTTAATGGATTTTTGCCAGCTCTGTTCAAGAGATGGGTAGCTCTCAAAGCGCGGCATCTCGTGAGCATTGTCCTATTTACACGAGTGGAATATGATACTGGCCTTACCAACGACATGGAGGCGAGCGAAGACTCGAGTTCATACTACACAGGTTACCAGAGGGAGGGATCTCGAAAACCGTACAAGGACTTTTACCGGGTCGTTGTCAGTGAAATGGCAAGCGATGAATGGACGACAATTTTATTCCAGCTGAAGCGGGAATTTCGATTTTTTCGTCACGACATTTCAATGTTTCGCTTGAATAACTTCGTCGAAACGCAGGTCCCTCCAACTGGGGACTTTTCTCTGGGCTCAGTTCCAGGCACGCGAATTGAAGCTGAACCAACATTTGCCATTCATGGGAACGTGTTGGAAGCGATAGACCTTGCAGCATCTCAATTCTCGTCGGACCATATCGATCGTGATCTTGTCCGGACTGGAATCTCAATAGTGGTAATTACTCCGGGTCCAGGATTGTTCGAAGTGGACTATGATAAACTCAAATCGACAACTGAGGCACTGATAGGAAGTGGTATTGGCATTGATCTTGTTTGCTTGCCAAAAATTCCTTTGCACTCAGTGCCCCTTTTCCGTTATCGAAACCCTCATTATGTGATATACCAGGAGGGACTCAGCATGAAGTCGATTGGTAGTGAGAGCAGCACTCCACGCCAGACTAGCACAGTATTTGGCAGCTTCTCCACACTCCACGAATCATTATCTCCATCAAAGGCGTCCAATACCGAACTTCATCAGCGACTTGGCACATTAACGCCCGTAAATCCTCCTGACGAGTGGAGCTATGCTATCCCTCATTGGTTGGATGTCTCTTTTTGGACCGGAGCGACTCAAGAATTGATGTCGAGACATGGTGCTAAGCTACCCAAAGAACGTCGACGTCGAAAAGGCATGGTGAAACCAAGAAAGAACTTTGCTGTCAGATGCAAAATGTATGAAATAGAAATGCTGGGTCATGTAGAAAATACTGAGATATCTGTACCGCCACTGCCAGAACATATCCGCCGACTGGGGAAAACTGAAGGATCTGAAGGACCTAGTCTTGTGAAGGCAGCGAAGCGGCCTTTCTGTGGCGTAGGGGATCCTATATACGGACCCACGAGATCCGTTGCTGACAAGAAAGCTACGATAGCGGAGAAGGATTTCTTTGACTCGCTCGATGCTTTTGACAATAAAGCTGCTGTTCTCTCAAAACCGGAAGCGGTGAAGCCCACCTCTTCAAAGCTTGATCTACGGAAACATCCAAAGCTCTCCAGTGATAAGTCTCCAAAAAAGAGTCTCGGCGAGGAGTTGAGAATGTTAGGGACGTCTTTTCAGGAGCGGGATGAATCGAAACCCATCAGTGTCTCTTCTTCCATGTCTAGAAAGGCTAGCTCGAGTGGTATGGATAGTTCGATCATGCGGAAAGACAGCATGTCAACTACTCTTTCGACGCCACCTACATTACCACCCCGTCCAATTAAGATATCTCGACATATTAGCTTCGGCTTTCGAGGATTTGGCATTGCAGCGCCCAAAGCTGCTGTTGCTGCTGTGCAGACAGAACATGCAAATGCAGCTAAGCTTCCAAGCGGCTCTCAAACGTCCACGCCAAAGAAGAGCAGTACCTCTGCAATGGCCAGCCATTTGTTATCATCGCCTCGTGGAGATAAGACAAGTGAGAGGCCAGGTTCTTCCCAAAGTAGTATGCGTTCTTCAAAAGATTCAAGGCGTGTCGTCGATAATTTGTCAGTTGTAGAAGCCGAGGGAGTAAGCAGTCGTCCAATCACTATCAAAAGTATCTTTCAGGCCTCAGAGATCAATATTCAACCTCAAACTAGGTCAATATTAGGATCATTATATGAAGATGCCCAGCTCAAAGGTGAGGTTGAGAAGCTTCCAGCGCTTCAGAAGCTAATATCCAATGATGTGGCGAGGACAACGAAATCAAAGTTGTTGGCCGGGCCAGTAACTGACACTACTGCTCTTTCTCCAACACAAGCACTGTCACCATGGCTCAACGTTCTTAACCCCTCAAATCCTAATATCTCTAGCAATGCTGCCAGTCAGTATAAGCGATGGCAACACGTGTTCCCGAGGCCTTTAGTTACGAAGGCGATGAAATGGAAGTCACTTTGCTCTCCAGCATCAGTTCCGCTTACGACAGAATATTTCCCGACAAAGATCCAACTTGATACTGAATACCAACAAAAGCCTTACAACATATCACAGAATGCTGATGAGGATCTGCTCGAAGTACCGAAGACAAGGGAAGAGTTTCTTCGAGAATTGGTTTCTTTGCGACTTTCTCAGGGATTCCAAATCGTTGTTGGTACCTCTGTTGCAGAGGCTTTCGGACAAAAGGCCATGAAGATCGCGAATGCCTTCGAAAGCAATCAGATTGCTGAAGATGGGACAAGTATCTTCTTGTCCATGGGAAACCTTATCCATCAGCTTTCATGCGTCAATGGGACCGAAGTGGAGATCAATATGTTCACAAGAAAATCTGCAATGTCCCAAGAAAATGCATTAGCCCAGTTGCAAGGGTATAAGCCAGCTATTCGTACACATTTTGATGAGGATTACGTTTCTCGTGAAATTGTCTTACAAAGGCCAGTTGCAGAGTACAATTGGAACTATGTCGACTCTTTCATTGCGGGCCATGATGAGGAAATGACAGATACTTTGAGGTATTGGCGGGCAAGATTCGTTCTTATTCCTGTTCAGCGGCAGAGCTTTCTTCACAGGACAAAGGGCGAGGATACAGAGGAAGAAATTCGATTAGAAGGCATTAAGGCATTGACTCAAATGTGGCAAAGACATCGCTATGTTCCGCCGTCTGAGCGTCGTTTCCAGAATCTCTCTAGTCGGAAGAGAAAAGATCTAAATCCTCTTGATATCTGGTATCAGACACAAGATCCATCAGTTGTTATTGCGGCCGAACTGGAGACACTGGCAATCCTCGAGACAGGAGAAGCACAAACTAGACGTGGCCAGCTTTTATCTGAAGGGGAGCGTTTCCGAAAAGCGAACTTGAACATTGCCACATTGGCGGAAGCGATTCAGGCGCCAGTCGAGAAAGGTGGCGTGAGAATGCAGAACCGAAGATGGCATTTCAGGTTGCATTATAACTGTTTCATTGGATCTGATATGACTACTTGGCTGATGGAGAATTTTGAGGATATTGAAACGCGAGAAGAGGCTATTGAGCTGGGTAATTTGCTGATGGCCAAAGATGACGAACGACGTTCCAGAGAACAAAGTATAGATCCGAAAGAGAAGGAAAAAGATGTGGGCATATTTGTTCACGTCGAGAAACGTCATCCTTTTCGTGATGGGCAGTATTTTTACCAAGTTGTTGGCGAATATGCAAAACCTCGTCCCGAGACACGTACGGGATGGCCTTTTGGGCCACGCCGGCGTGATACCTCTGTTCCGTCAACTCCCATGACCGAAAATGCCCCAAAGGAATCGCCGAAGCCAGAAAGAACTCTCTCGAGTCCCAATGCCGATGATGGCAAGGCCCCCGACTCAGGCACTGCAACGCCGACAACAGGCCGTAGGCCCAGAGTCGCCTTGAGCAACATGATGAAATACGATGTCGATCACCGCAAACGCTCATATCGTCCCGAGCGCATCAATTTGCATTATGATCGTATTCATAATCCAGATAACTGCTATCATATCCGCCTTGAGTGGATGAATGTGACAGCCAAACTTATCGAAGACGCTATCGGTACATGGGCAGTTACTGCTGATCGCTATGGACTTCGACTGGTTGAGGCGCCAATTGCTGAAGCCTGTACAATCACCACTAGGCATCCTTTCCGCTCACCATTCATCCTGAAACTTGCGTTGCCACCGCCGGAGAATCAGCCACCAACAGACTTCGACGCAACCAGTTTGATCCCAGTAGTTGCGCCTCAGAAACACTTTTACCAGAAGGCAATCCTGAAGAAGCACAATTTTGTGCTGGATACTGAGGCAGCGTCCAACTATCCGCCTAATGTTGATGTCATATATAGCTGGGGAAAACCCGACTACAAGTACTCGCAATATATTCACCGCTCCGGCATGGCGTTTGCGCAGATCAACGATTGCGGCGACTTCGTCCTCACAAGTAATAAGATGTTCAACAATCGTTCGCCAGCAGCTCGTGATTCCGACCGCTTCGCTGCTGCGCATCCGCGTCCAAATATAGCTGGACAAAAGACACCTATCAGCAGCCCCATGCTCCGAGCCACGCTTGCAAGTCCAAGATTAAAAGCGAGTCCGATCGTGAAGCCAAGCATGACGGCATCTAGCGGCTCAACAGGTACGAGCTCCCAGCAGCGCATATCATCAGACGTGATCAAAGACGAACTCGAGACCTTCTGCAACGACGTTGAAGCACTACGCAGGTTCTACACAGAAGCCTGGGACAAAGCGTCGAATAGCAGCGTGCCGCCCACGCCTCCCGTGATTAGGGCGGAGCGGGATGCCGGCGTGGTGGACGATGCGAATATTCCTGTCCTGGGCTTGGGGCCTGGACTCACGTGGTTCGGCGGCACTGGGAGCTTGAGAGAGGGCTTTGGGAGTACGGGAAGTTTTCGAGACGGTGGGTTTGGGAGTTTGAGGGCATCGCCATTTAGGCGCGGGAGCGAGCATGCTAGTGATTCCGGGAGTGTGGGAGCTGGGAGTGTAAAAAGTCCGCTTGGCGCTGGGGATGGGGAAGGTATGTGATGGAGAAGAAGTGGCATGATTAGGGAATGGAGTTAAGAAAATCCGTGAATGCGAACGGAAGATACCTACGAATAAATAATCACCTGCGTTCGAACGCTTAAACGAACGCCTACGACTATGAACATCTCTGCTCTGATATGCTGCGAAACACTACCCTTGCAGCTTTAGCGTTGATCCAGTGTAAAATGGACGCGCCGACACCGACGTATGTGACTTGTGGGCTTATTGACGCTCTGGACCCTTTTTGGGGCAAAAGAACAATAAGAACAATATACCCCTGAATTACCGATGAAAAGAGCATACATACACATGTATGTACCTCTGAATTGTCCATGAAAAGAACATACATATGTACATATATAATTCAGGGGAGACTATGTATGTGTATGTGTATGTTCTTTGGTGTATTTATGGGTAATTCAGGGGAGAGCCAGGCGCAGTCTAGTGTCGGGCCGACCCCTGAAAGCCTACCACGGAGACTTGCGCCTCCCAAATTGTTTGTTGACATCGAGAAGTCCAGTCTCAACACACAGTTTCCCCACCAGGACTACCACCGTGGTCCTAAGCAAAGCAATATGTCCTCCATTCCTTGGAGCACTCAGATCAACTTTGCAAGTGCACTTTTGTTGCACAGTTGCGTCACTGTCCTTCTAAAGGAGGCTTTGAACATGCTCGAGATATCAAGGCGACTATTCTTACGCTGGCGGCACGTTCGACAGAGAAAAACGCGCCATAATGTCAAGAACCAAATCAGAACTTCGGTCGTGCTAGATGCATACACATCCATTTTCTCCCACGACCTGGAGGGGGAGCTCGCTGAGCTGTACTTTACGAACACTGGCTTCGTCTTGCTTGCCATTTCGCTGGCGTCTAGCATCGCAATGAATATCCTCTTGTCAAGTGAAGTTCTTAACATAATTGTTGCCACGACCTTTGGGGTTGCCTTCGTAGCTTCTCTTGTTATCGGGATAAAGGAAATTGCGTTACCCATAATGGCACTGAGACGTGCTGGGAGGTTTATTTGGTCGGACACGCCGTTTGTCAACTTTTTCTCCCTAATATACATAGCTACCGTTCTCAATGGCCAATCGACTCTGCGTCTACAAGATTACATCACTTTTCGCAGCATTGCAGTGCTTGAATTGGTTTTCATGAAGGCCAAATTAGCAGCGTCTACTCCAGAAAAGCAGATCGGACTGTTGAGACAGCTGATCGCAAGTGAGTGGGTGGTTGTGGATGCTGTGGGCTTCTCCCAGACCCTTTTAGTGTCGACTGATGCTGATATCGAGCAGAAACAGGAAGTTCCATATCTCCAACAGCCATTCTCAATTGCGGAGGGCAATGACATGATACCATTTACGACACGACAAAGACTCTCGGTGATGCTTTTCAAGACTACTATTGGTTATCATTTTGGCTGTCTTCAGGGTCCACTCGGTCCAGCAAGCTGCCCGCTCCCCGAATTAGGCTGCTACATAGACGAACATCTCCACGGGTGGAGAATTTACAGGCTTTCAGAAAGGGTGGTGCTTATAGCAGATTGCCTCGCAGAATCCTCTCCCAAGGGCTGGTGGGCACGTTTCATCAAAAGGGCCCACGGTGTGCTGCTTCGCCGACTTGGGAAAGTCAGAGTCATATATTTCTTACGAACAAGGGCTACTGACGATTCGGAAAACGTTTCTCTTTGGCATTCGAACATCAATTTAGTCACTGGAGTTACGAAGAAATGGTTGGATGAAGATTTTCGAGTTGTAGCTCCTCAAGAAATGGGTGTGATAGCCGGAGATTGCCTTGACACACGTAAAGGGTTGAAGCTGAGTGCTGAGTAATGGCATCTAGTTCGAGAACCATGTCAACACGCTTGGGGATGGATGTGAGGAGCCTGTGGAAAGCTTGAAAATTTTCCAGATATCCGACAAGTCACAACCCTCGAACTCGAATCCATGGCCCTTCAATGCGGATCAAATTTGCGTATACAAGGAGGCGGATGGCACTCGCAGCCTTTGTCTGATTGTCGAGTAAAAGCCAGCTCATAATTTATCCATCCAGAAGACACGAGCAGATACTGGCACGATACAACTCCATCACGCAAGGCGGAATCAACATCAAATCGCCCGAGGGCCAGACAACTCTAGAAAGGTCGTCCGAAATCAGAAGGTTGATTCTGACAATGTCGAGATGCTTGCTGTCGGAGATGTCGTTCAGATAACTGTAACTGTCCGCGACCTCGTCCCAGCTGATCTTCGAATCTCTCTCTCTCCCCCTCTCTCTCTTCGCTGCCGAACACTCTATGCCAGAGCTCTAAAAGTAAAATCCAAAACCGCAAATAACCAAGGAACAGAACCCGGTCAACAGGACACAATCCGCTCACTCAAAATACAGCATCAAGCAATCTCGTTAAAAACAAAAGAAAATTCGACTCCGTCACTGGTTTTATGATCGTCGCTCAGAGCACAAAGTTCGAACTCGTCTTCCTCTCCTCCTCGCCCGATTCCACAACCTCTTCAAACCCCATCATCCTTCTTCACCCCCTGCGCACCCGCCCCCTGAAACGGTCTCTCATCAACAGGGACGCCTGCTCCGACATGTCATCCAGCGACTCCGCGCCGCTCAGCAGCGGGCTCTTCGAGCGCCCGTCATGCCACAAATAAATCGAGTCCTCGTTGACGCGCAAGTCAAGTCTCGTCAGCGTTATCCGCAGCGTCATCTCGCGGCTCCCAGCCGCCCGCTGCGAGTACGACTCCGCGTGGTGGTGTAGTATGGTCTTGCGCATGCCGAGAAGGGTGTTCAAAGAGTCCCGAATCCCTTTCAGCCGCTTGTCCTTTCCCTAGTCGATGATGTTCTGAACATGCGTGCGGAACTCTAAGTAATGCTCAGGATCTCGAAGCAAGAAGTCCTTAATACTAGCTATATGGTAGCTAAGGTCATCATGCTTCCACGAGATCTAGAGTTGCGCCTCTGTGCCCCTCATGGCGATGCTGAATGCAGCACTGCTAATAGGCCGGACCATATCACCCTTGCACTGCATTAGCTAGTGGTTGAGGCGCTTAGCAACATTTACACAGGATGCAGAGGCCCTGAGACACTGACTAGTCGCCACCCACAGACTTCCACACCTGGAAGGTCCCTCACCTTTGAACTCGATGACAAAAAAATGGGTGCATCAGGCCCTCATTGTTAGCAACCATCTCATTTCCCTGTAGCGATAAGTTGGGCTTCTTGCTAAGGAAATGCTCCATGACGACTATATCCGTAAAGCATGTTAGGCACTAGGGTGCTGACTTTGATGGATCTAGTATCTAGGACAGTATGCTTGGCCATCGGTTGCTGATCACTGGTTTCTATCAGCCTGATCCGTAGATAGACTCCAGCCACTCGGAAACCAAGTTGCTGTCAGATTTGGGTCGTGGATTCGAATAGAGTGGGTGGACGAAGTCTTTGAGGGATGAGGGGTATGAACGCTTGGGAGGTGTGGGCTTTGGCTGTTGTAAAGTCGTCTGCATGAGCTCCTCCATTAGAGCGTGAATTCACCCGAGCCGGCCTCGGCGGAGAGGGAGGCCGGGCATGTGTGCAGCGGCGGCACGGGCGTGCTGCTGTCGGGAGCTGCCGTCGACCTCGTGTGGAGCCAGTGGGGAGTCAGGGTCGGCCATTGAGGTGTCGTTGTCGAGAAGGCTGCCGCTGTCGTCGTTCAAGTAGGTATGGCTCGTGGAGGTGAGACGGCTGTTGTGCAGGATCGGAGGATCTTGTCGCCCACGATGCGGATGTTCGGGAGCTAGTTTTCGTTGTCGGCGACAGAGAAATTCGACAAGGCCAGTAGACGCGCAGCTTGAGCCTCCACAAAGAAGAATTTATGAGCCAGACCAATCTCGTCTCGCCTCAGCTGCACGAACTCATCGGGGTTGTTTTTCTTAATTTTATGGTGACTGCTGATAGTATCTTCATAAATTTAGCAGCCTTCTCTGCGATGAGGTGGGCGTTGTGGCCTGGTCTAAGGGCAATATACTCCGTCGGTGCCACGAGTTTCTGTGGAAGAGGTTGGTCTTGAGGTTGCTGTTTCGTGCTTCTGTCGATCTCGAGGCGTGTGCCAAGCTGATTGACGAAATCTTGGAGATACATGAAGAGCGACACAGAATTCGTGTTTTAAGATCGGTGAGAACTGTGAAGGGTGGATTAGCATGCGGCAGACGATAGGATTCTAGACTGCGGTGCAGCAGGGCGATGACTTACCGCCTCAAGACGCGGCTTTCCAGCAGGCGTCAATGGAACCTTCATGTTTGGATTGTCAAACATCGTATGGAAAGGTGCTGAAAGAGATACTGTTCAATGTTGGAAAAACTCCTATAAACCGTCAACTCAGGCACATTCGGCTTGTGCAAATAAGGTTCGAACGACTTGCATATCTTTTCGTTGTTCGATTTCATGATAAACAATAGGAGCAAACTGTCATAATTCACGGAATGGCATATGATGAAAGAGACAGAGCGATGAAGATACATTTGTTATGATTGAAGTAATCCATTTTCAGCAACTTTCACAGAAGTCCACTCCCAAAATAGAGAATTCGTTACTGGTGGTATCTATGACGCCATGTCCTCAACAATTTTCTCCAGAGCGAGAAGCCTGTCCTTTAATCCGTGCAGAATAACTATGGTATTCTCCAATCTGCTTTTGCGCTTTAAAAACGTTAGCATTATCATAAAATTTTGTCACGTAAAGCCAGCCTACTTCTTCCCAGAATTTTTCTATTGAGTTGGAATGTTTGTGTTCAAATTGCGATATCTCGTCTTCGAGGAGTTTCAAGGCATGTTGCTTCGAGTTGTCGATAGGCATGTCGAGAGTTGTGTCAAGAGATATAGCCTTTTGCTGATCTTCCAACTTTAACCTGAGCGTGAGCCATGCGTCAAAGTTCTCCATTTCGCGATCACTTATAGGAGCAAAACTAGAGTATATTGGCAATTCTCTGATTCCTTCATTGAAGGACTCTTCAGCTTACCAGTGACACCGAGAAGCTTCCGCCATAGCCAGGAGAGAGACGCGGTTGGGAGAGGAGTTCTCGTGGCTCGTGGATTGTGGATTGTGGATTGTTGAAGGAAATTGAAGTTGTGGAAAGATTGGAAGGCCATAGGTTGGCAGGTATACTGTCCGACTTTCTGCGCCTTCCTCAAGAAAGAAGATCAATTTCTACTGTGTTGTATACCTAAGGTTCGATGGCATAGTCTGCTTCTTGCGCGGCCGGGGGGGGAGGGGGGTCAAAAGGAAGAGAGAGAAATATATATATATACCAAAATTTATGGGTAGACTGATCAAAGCCAAATAGTTTCCAAGTTAAATTCCAAAGGTTGCATTAATTAAGATTGATGACGTTTTCACATCATTACCCTGAGGTTTGCTTTCATCAGTATCCGAATATTCTAATGCACTAAGAAATAAATCTACTGAACCATCAATGACCGTCCATCTCTAAAATTTGAGCGCATACACCACATCTCGAATTTGTTCTCTTTTTTTTTGTCCAAGCCATCTCTGAAGCCATGCAATAGCCACAGAACCAACATCAAAGATCAAGTTTGTATCCAACGTCCTCCACTGTATCATCGTCTTCTCTCCTCCGCTTTTTGTCCTTCATATCCTCCCTATCCTTATCCAGCTTGCCCAACGAACATTCAATCCTCTTCTGGGCACCAACAAGTATCTCGATCCTCGACAGCTGCTTCTGTCCCCCTCGAATCAGCCTCAAAGCTCTAAATCCATGCAGCCAGCAACGACTCACCTTATGTTCCATCCCATCACGCTCAGTAAATAATGGCCCCTCGAAGATCTCCATTCTCAAGTTTTCAATCTCATCGTCATGCGAAGTATCCATATCTCCCTTCTCTCTGTTTTCGAAAAGCTCCAGATGCCTTCGGCAGACATGCTTCTTCCAGCTGCTGATCTGAAGCTGGCGCATTGACAGCAACGTCTTCTGGAGCTCATCAATGGCGGCGATCAGCTCGTCTATGCGACAGTGCCGGATCTTGTTCCGTCGGACGTTGTCCATCTGGGTTTTGATACCCGAAGGAAGTAGCTTGTAGCGCGGGGACTTGTCGGGAGGTGTCAGCATGGGTTCCAGCCAAGGTGCTACATCCGGTAGACTTACAGGTGGTTTACACTCGGGAAAAAGATCTTCTGGAGCTCGATCTCAACGGCTACGAGTTGGTCTTTGAGATCATCGTTGTGCGGATCCTGCTTGATCTGAGAGGAAAGTGAGTCGCACAGCTCGCATAGCTGGTCTTTACGACGCTTGGTATCGTCGCTGGAGTTCTTTAGTATTTGGGACATGACGATAATATTCCCATTTACGTATCAGCCATTTCGTTGGTCGTTTTTCTTTGTATAGAGCTTTGGAGGTTAGTAGATTTCAGGTTGAAGGAGGATGGAGAGATGAGGTTCGGGTGTCCAAGGTTGGCAGGCGCGAGGTATCTGGTGAATAATATATCATTATGAGATTCACTCGAATCCCGAACAAGCCACGCCTAAGAGGAATTTATCAACTTTTTATCCGTTTATTTCTCCAGGAGAATAGGATTCTTGACACTAGTCAGTTACCAGCTGATGCTAAGGAGTCAAAGCAGAAAATCCGAATCTCATGCCCTCCGGCTTCTGTCTTGGACAACAGCAACCAGCGTCCACTTCAATTCGATGCAGCCACTGATACTTTCCCGCGCTCCGGCGAACCTGCGCTCCCTGACTCTCAAATTCTCAGCCCTTATCCTTCCGGCCAGCGTCTTCCAGAGCATATGACAACCGATCCCCACTACGACAACGACATAGCCAAGGAAGTTGCCCGTGTCCAATATGCAGTCTCACCTCATAATAACCTTTATCATACAGCTGCAATAGCCCGCCACGTCTATCATACTAAGAATCCAGGGCTCGACTCTTCCCTTCTTGCGATACCTCCCGGCGACGAATGGACCCCATATATACCACACCCCGTGCATGAACCATTTCCAATCGCGATGGTAAACAGAGAGCCATACGTGCCTCCGAATCATCATGATATATATACTCCACAGAATGAGGCCTGGCTAAACGGGTTGTGGTATGCGAAGAAAAATGTCTTCATTCAAAGTCCGACGTTGAATGCCGACCCGCTACTCCAAGAACTAGTTGAGGCATGCGAGAGGGGAGTTGACCTCTTTATCTTCATCTGTCTGGGATATAATGATGCGGTACGCTCAATTCAATTCTAATTACTGAAGGACGTAGTAACTGACACCAGAAGGGCGAGTTTCTACCTACCTATGCAAAGCGGTACAAACGACATGATCTCGCACATCCTGCAGAGTTCCCTCTCGCCGGAAGGATTGAAGCACTTGCACTACCACTTCTATGTTGACGCCGACCAGGTTTGTCCGATCCTCGTGAAATACAAGAAATTATCCTGCCATATGAAACTCATGAGTCATGATCATCGACGAAGAGGCCGGGATCCAAGGCAACGGCAACCAAGACACACAGAGTTGGTACCACCGCCAGGGGGTTAACGTGATGATACAGAGCAAAGAGGTTTGTAGTAATTGGATTGATGGGTTGAGGAGCTGGAGATGTCAGAGAACAGGCATGTATGGGAAGGTTGATAGAGATGAGATTTGGAGGGACGGCGAAGGGAGAGATATTGAGGGAACGATTGGAGTTGACCCGGGAAGATCCAGCTGGTTTAAGGGATTTGCTGGGGCTCTGAGGAGAGTGAGAGGCGTTGGAGATTTTTGAAGATGGTCGAGAAGAGAGACATCGAAAAGGTAGCAGAGGTGAGAAGGTGAATGGCTAGAGTGACAGAGAAATGAACTTACTTAGTTTGGAGTGAAAGGAGACACGTCTATTTAAGACCGCATTTTAGATCTCAATTTTGGATGGGATGGATTACCGGATACGAGATATGAAATATTTCTTCATTACATAGAACAAGCGTACATATATATATATATTATAAATGTCCCAAACCGTTGTCTTTTCAGTTGCTCTCCTACCTGATCAATGCTGACTGGCATGTGCACACTACGAATGCCGGATCCGTCGTATCAAGGTCTCAAGGATCCGCGATCAGCGATCGGCGATCGTCGATCCATGTCCATGATCCGCAGATACAGTAACAGTGGGGTTCTCGGGCTCTTCGGAATCGGGGCATGCATTCCGGATGTTTGGGTGGGAGTGGGGTACCCGGTCCCGAAATGCTATTGTACATGAAGCCGCCGTGATCATCAACGCCCATATGTACGCCCAGCGCCTCGTCACGACCACATGCCCGAATAGAGTCCTTCCAATATTGATACCAAGCATTTGCCGAGCGCATAGATGTTGGACATATGGCCAGTCATGCATCGAGAAAATAGCCTGGAGGCTGTTGGAATGTTCGTAATCTATGATGCTAATGGTGCTCTCCCTCGCAGAAAATCAGGTAAGAGATACTCTTCGTCGCGGACGGGCCTTCGTGAATATCTATATATGAGCCTGTGGAACCCATCATCCTCACCATGTGCTATTTACGTGCATTGATCGCACTGAGAGAAAAAAAAAATCTATCAAAGACAAAAGCGATAGCCTTGGTGCTTAACAACCTCATAAGATGCCGGGTTTCCTCGTTGGAGATGGTTGTATCTCACCTTTCCTCAATTTGTTCACGTCTGTCGCAAAGACAGCTGGAGAGGAATCCAGCACATCTGCTTCTCCCACAGCCCCGCATGGCGACAACCCGTTCCATCATCAAAATCCGACGCAGTTACTGTCATCAAACATCTCTCATTCGTATGTCCTTCTCGCCTATTCAACCTCCTACTGTCAGCTAACCACTCCAGGAATCTGAGGAGACTGATGTTGACTCGGGCTTCAGCAGTGCTTCGTTCGTCTTCTCTCGCCTCGCCTCCTCCACATCTCTAACTAACCTCATCAAAGCACAAGTTCAACAACCTCCATGATCGACAGCATCCGCAACTACCGTGTACTAGATGGTCGTACTTACCACAACTTCAACGAAAGCACCTACTGGGCTCCGAATGATGAACTCGCGAACGAGTCCCTCAACATTGGCCATCAAATGTTCACGATCCTCCTGGACGGCAAGCTCTTCCTGGCACCGATTGGCGGCAGCCCTCAGAAGGTCATTGACATCGGCACCGGCACCGGTATCTGGGCCATCGAGTTCGCCGACGCCTTCCCTTCCGCAGAAGTCATCGGGACGGACCTCTCGCCCACGCAGCCTACTCTCGTGCCGCCGAACCTGAAGTTCGAACTCGACGATGCGCAGCTCGATTGGACGTATCCTCGCAATTCGTTTGATTTTGTGCATCTACGCTGTCTCTTTGGATCCATCTCTGACTGGGGCAAGTTGTATAGCGAGGCCTTCAATACGCTCAAGCCTGGCGGATGGATCGAGGACGTGGAACTCAGCATCCATATCACCTCTGATGATGGAACGGTCGGTGAGGGCCATATCTTGGATGGATGGTCAAAAACATTCTATGACGCTGGGGATAGCCTCGGGAAGACCTTCAGGGCGCTCGATCAGAGCAAGGAGTTGATAAAGAAGGCTGGCTTTAAGAATGTGGTGCAGAAGAATTACAAAGTTCCGGTAGGACCGTGGTCTAGTGATCCGAAATTAAAGGAGGTGGGAAGATGGAATCTGCTGTTCTGCACACAGGGATTGGAGGGATGGGCGCTGTACGTCTTAACGGCGGTGATGAAGTGGAAGATTGAGGCTGTTCAGGAGTATTTGACCAAGGTCAAGAAGGCGCTTCTAGACAAGACGAATCATGCGTATTATGTTGTGTAAGTTGCGCTCCCTCTCCTTCTTTCGTGAGGGATAAGAACAAGGCTAATGATATCCGCAGTGGTGTGGTTTACGGACAAAAGCCAGAGTAAATTGCTCTCCTAGAAAAGATCTATGCGGAAGAATGAGTGGCCTATATGGACGGTGTATATCTGTGGGTGATTTCGTCATATCTGATATTTAACGATTTATGGATGCAGAAATTTGGCATTTTGGAGCACTATTATACCAATTTGTTTATTCTTTCATTCCTCTTCCTTGATGTTGAGCGTCTATGTTCCACACCAGAACCAATCAGTGGCCTGTCTCCTATTTGTGCTTTTCCAGTTATGGCACTCTGAATCCGAGATGCTAGATATCTATAGTAGGCATCTCGCAGATTGAAATCCAAGATTTCTTCAACTAGGTGAAGAATTTGCATCTCAGTGTCTTATGTCTTACATTGTAACATCCACTATCGGCGACGGTCGTGCGAGACTTGTGGATATGGCGCTGTCAGTCTGACAACAAAGCATTGCTCATGCATCTCGCATTTTTGAGTCTGGGGAGTATAAGAGGAATCTTCTGTAGGCTCTGTTGAAGGTAGCTGAGAAAAACGTATACCATCCTCCCCAGGCGAGGATTCTGTTGTCGACGGCAACAACTCAATTTTCCAACTCATTGAAGTAAACACCGATCCTCATTGCCAATTCCCAACTGACATACATGAGAGACAGATCTCCTTCCATTTTCTCATCCCTCTTTGTATTCAAATCCCTGATCTTCTCACTCACAGCCTTCAACGTGTTATCGATGCCCGAGTCCTTCACATTTGCTGGCGTGACACCCGTAACCAGCACATTCTCAAGCTCAGAAAGTTCCTGAAAAACCACATTCCACATTTGTTCATCGGCCACGTGAATATCTCCACCAAGCACAATGTCATCGAGAAACTCGGATCCTGCACGCAGACGCTTGACCCGCCACTCTTCTGGCGACGCAGCAAATGTGATGGTTGCCGGTGGAGCAGATTTCAGCAGAAAGATCGAGCGCGTCGTATGCACAGGATCCTCCTCACGTCGTCGGCGGTCCGTATGCACAAGATAATCCAGCCCGCTGCCGATTTTGTCGGCCAGACCCCATATTCTTTCAGCCTGGGCGACATCGATTTTCTCACGATTAATTCCCACCTCATCCAGCTGCTTAAAAGCCTTCAAAATCGATACTAATAGTTCGTGAATCCTGGTCTTACGTATCCTCGCAGCAAGAATCTTATGTTCTTTCACATAAGCCTCTAGACTCCGTATCTGCTTCTCTGCCTCTGCCCACTGCTCGCGTGGGATCTCATTCATGACTCCACCTTTCTTGATTTCGTCGCCATTCTCGTCGTACTCTTCTTCTGTCACACGCAGAGCGGATCTAAGAGCTTTGCTGTACTCCCCCAGCTCGAACTCCTGACTCGCTTCGATTGGATGCTGCTCCTCCCATTCTCTATCTTCCGCCATCTTCTTTTCTCGCACGTGACATGCATTCGTCAGGCTCCTTGCAAGATCCGCCGAGCGTTCGACGGCTGTGATTTTATCCATCAGCTGTGGCGAAGGGGCTTTCTGCTTGGCATCTTCAGATGGAGAAGAGGATATTGTTCTGCGGAGCTTGGCAGAATAACCATCGAGGCGCCTCGTGAGGCTAGAAAAGTAACTGGAGGCGGAAGGGGACAAGATGGAGTTGGGGATAGAGAGAATGTTGCTCTCGAGCATAAGCAAGGAGTCTAAGGAAACATCATCAATATCTGCGGAGAGGATGGATTCGAGGTTGGTGGTGACGGTGGAGAAGGAGATATTCGGGTCGGCTTCGACCTCAAGCTGGCCCAGTTGCTTTGAGATATCAGGAGTTTCTTTGGACATATTGTTTAATAATATCATATGCAGTTTGAGGCGGACTTGGTGAGAGAGAGGCAGCTTTGTCCATGGCGGAGTGAAAACTCGTAAAGGAAGTCGTCGTTGGGAGGTGGAGTAACGATCTTCGGGCCGTGCCGAGACCCACAGTATGACAGCAGATTCTGTGCTAGGTAAATTGACTAAAACAGGGCTCACATATAAATTATAATTCGACGTCTCTTGATGTTGATCTCTGTATCTCTGTATCTTTCTTCATTCTTCATTCTTCACATTGCAACATTTCTGGATATTGAGGCTTCTTCTTCCTCGTGAGTCTGACAGATTTCATGGCGATATTATCTCGAGCCCGTCAAGACGCCCGCTGTGGCAGAGCCACGGCTGGCCATAGGTGGCGTGGTGGCCAAGCTGCACCACAAGGACGCCTAGGTAAGTGAAGTACCCCTGATGCTGTGCACGTATGTACGTTGGCAAGTATTCCTTTTCCTCAGTCATCATGCGGCATCTTTTACCTTTCTTTTGTATCAATATATGGCGTGAGGCTACGCCTTTGCTGCCTCTTCTCGCATCCTCGGACACGCACGTGCTTGGTGGCATTTCTGTGATTGTTCGAGAGGATGCCAATTATGTCGCTTGATCATAGGTGGCTTTGATTGCTCGGGGCCTCGGATTTGCCGTGGGAAATGAAAATCTGTATTATATGATGCTCCATTGAGGTGGTGCATCAGCTGCTTGTATATATTGTGACAACTAGAGAGCCTGTAAGTCTACAGGCATTCAAGAAAGGCCATATGCTTGTACTCTCATATGCTTGTACTCTTCTTATAGTTACCATTACCCTTCTGGCTATTCTTAGCAGCTTGAAAGTCAGACAGCATGGCTTGAGAGGGCATGGCTTGAGAAGTCAGGGATCTGGCTCCCCTGCTGGCTGCTTGATGGAAGGACTAACCATTACACTCATTCAACTGGCCTTCACGAGATTTTCAGATCTGACGATTACGACTATGGACTTATTGTTTGCATAAGACCAGGGGTAAATGAGGCAGTCACGTGCAGCAGCGCTGAACCCCCACTCCGCCACTCCGTGCCAAGATGCATGGACTCGTAAATTCCACAGCCAAGACCACCACACGTTTTCCAACATGCCATGATGCGACCACCAAACTCGCTCTAAGAGTGCCGGAATATAAATTGCCAACTTCCCAGGTTAAATTTCATTTCACATCAAAGGATACATATCATAAAGTCCATATTTAAACCATGTCGTCCGCCGCCAGCCTCACAATCGCCATCATAGGTGCGGGCTCTGTCGGCTCCACCATCGCCCATTCCCTCCTCATCCGTCGAGTTGTCGCTGACATCATCCTTGTGGACATTGATTCTGCTCTGTGCCACGCCCAGGTGGAGGATCTCAGCGATGGGACGTTCCTCTCCAACGTGCGGATTCGGCAAGGCACTCCGAAGGACGCTTCGCAGGCCGAGATCATCATTGTTACAGCTGGAGCTAAGCAAAGGCCCGGCGACACAAGGCTGGACCTGATAGACAGAAATTTCAAGGTGTTGAAGAGTGTGTTGGATGGCATGAAGCCGATAAGGGAGGATGCTATTCTGTTACTTGTTGCAAATCCGGTGGACGTCCTCACGAGCGCGGCCAGGAGGATGAGTGGACTTGGGCCTGGGCAGGTGATTGGGAGTGGGACATTATTAGATTCCGTGCGGTTGACGAGGCTATTAGCGGATAGATTAAAGGTTTGTGGTCCTGGAATCGGAGAATGGGCAGTGCAGCTTGGGATATCACGTGCTAATCATTTTGCTAGGTCTCGGATCGCGCAGTCCATGCCACAATCATAGGAGAGCACGGCGATTCGCAATGTGTGGCCTGGTCCTCTGCCTCTGTTTTTGGCAACCCTCTTCCGCACATCTTACCTCTTACCGATGAGGAGAAACACGAGATTGCTCTTGCAACAAAGAACAAAGCAGCTTCCATCATCGAAGCCAAGGGCTTCACTTCGTATGGCGTTGCAGCAGTAACGACGATGATTTGTGAGAGCATTATCTTCGATCAATGTCATGTGCTACCAATCAGTCATTGGCAGGAGGAATTTGGATGTTGTTTGAGTTTGCCGGCTGTGGTGGGCAGAAAGGGTGTCAAGAGCAGTTTAGGATTGCTGCTTGATGAGAAGGAGAAGGCGTTATTGGCGAAGAGTGCGGAAAGTTTGAAAGAGGTTTTGGATAAATGCGAGGGGTACTTTTGATTCTCGAAATGGGAATGATGTGAACAAGCGTGTATGATACCATGGATCATGATTGTTTTCTTAGAAGCCGCATATACAGTTCTCTTTATGTTTGATTTTCTGGCTAAACAGGAGGAAGCGACACTTGCTGATTTGAATGTTTGGTGAACAAACGATGGGCAAAAAGACAAACACTCGGTTTTTATCCCTACGATAAAAATAATTTGCTATGAGATACAAAGATGTGCACTCACGCCATTATATAGCATAGGCACTCAGCAATGAAAATCTAAAGACAATGACTATGAAATGCTATTCCGCCTATCTTTATAGGTTCAAAAAGAGAAGCATATATACCGCAATGCTTTTAATGTAGGTAATTCTAGGGGGATTTTTGCATCTAGAATCAAGATGCCTCGTTAGCTAAAGAGTATATTTCCCCTTCTGTTTTTAGAAACAATGGAGGTTAATTCAAGATTTTAGGTTAATTTCTCCTGCCCAAAAAATTCTAGAAAGATGTGGCTTATGAGCTACTAGCAGGTATTTAGGGGACTTCTTACACTTGTATTTGTCTTAGCTAAAACTTCCGCCAACCCTTAGCTTCTTTCTCTCTTCAATTCTTCTAATCACAATCATTATCATGTCGACGAACACAGCAGATACAGAGAGTGAAATGAATTTGTGGATATGCCATTTACTTTAAGTGCTTTGCATTGCTACCCCTTTATCTCATTGTCCATCCCTAGCCCACTAACGTCCAAATGATCCCAAAGTTTGGCCAATTTTAAAGAATGGTGGAGCTACCGGATAGCTGTAACCTTTGGCAATGCCTACCTCAACACTAATATACCACGAAAAGAACGAGAAGCTCAACTTTACATATCACACAAGTCAGAAACAACATGCAGAGTAAATATGAGGAATATCCTGCTGCTGTCGAGAGATGGAATATAGAGGTGAGCCCCTGTGCATGCAATAACCTTAAGATGAAGCTGAGCTGATGTACTATGAACGCCGAGAAGCACTAGACAGAAGAGACGCAAAGCTGGAAAGAGACCTGGAGGGCGTGAAAACGGTGCATGCGAAGCATTCAGAGGATATCAGGGTCCTTAAAAGTCCGATGGGGAATAAATAGAGAGTGGCGCTAGTGGCTGAGGCCATAATAGTGAATATTGATGTGATTTTAGGGAGGGCACTAAAGAGAAGATGAATGCAGCTCTTTATTACGCCAGCTCCGTTCCACACGGCATTGATGCGAAATTGTGATATTTTTGTAGTCAATTTGTGATGCAACGTTCAACTCCTGCTTTTCCCATCCCTCCTCCCCATGACTATGTGCTCGAGCTATCAAGCTGCTGTTCGTGGTCAATCCACCTTCCAATTGTCTCCACTACGACATAGCACCCTTCAACTCCCGCTTCGTCTTTAGAAGTTCTTCCAACAGTACCCCCATTTCGTCCCTCTTCTCCAACAGTTTGATCTTCAGAAGCAGAAGATCCTCAATTTTCATCGTCCTATCATACTACGGAAAGTCAGCACTTGCACAATAAGCATTAACATATCCATCAGAGACTCACTTCCTTATCCCATCGCTCAGCTGCAGCTGGATCTGCAGCACGCTCTCTATTCATGAAATCGTCTACGCTGGCTATAATTGCAGGATCGGGGCATGTGTCCCGGATCCGACGATTGGCATACCAGACACGAAAGTCATTCGAATCAGTTCTGTTATTTGGCCTGGAGATTTAGAGTTAGTGCAGCTCGTGGAATGCGAGAGGGGAGAGCATACAAGAGGAAGGAGATTCCGAGATTTGGAGTTGGAGGAGGAGGTGACGAGGTAGTAATTTGAGAGAAGGAATCCGCAAGGCTTGAGACCGCAAAGGTTGAGTTCGACATGGTCATATGGAGTTTTGTATGTGAGGAGAAAGGGAAAAGAAGATACAGCAAATGGGTTTAGATGGACTATAATTCACGTGAAATGGGTTTCTCATCAATGATATGAACAATCTCGCGGGCTGGAGCTAGGTCTAGTTGTGCTTATGATGACTGTTTTTTATCCTGTTTATAAGAGATAAGGTGAAAGGTATCTTGTTTACTTAGTTGTTATATATAATCGGGCGGCTACTCTGCACTCTGGCGCCACCCTTAGACTTCCGGCGCGAGTAGACGAAGCCGCCCGATTACCTTTTTTGTCTATGTGACGTTTGCCATGTTTTCAAATCTGAATTTTGTCTAATTAAGTGATTTGTTCAGGGTAGTAAAAGGATAAGGATATAACGAATGCAGGAGGGAACCTCTAAATGTGTCACGAGGATTATGAAGGTAAAATACAAAAGTAAAGGCATATTGGAATCAGACACTGAAGCTGACCATTGTGGTGGACATGATAGGACAAAGGCGAAGATGCAGAGGAAGTTATCTGACCTATATAAAACAAGCAGATGTATTAGATGACACAGCACAACGTTGCTCTTAGAATCAAGTGGCTTAAACCACTTGCAAACTTCTGTGCATGAACTTTCACGAGATCCTATTAATGTCGTGATCAAAGCCCCCAATGCAGATAACGCATGCCGAAGCAATGAACCGGACTTAATCACTTGAGGCCAGTTCCAGATCACAGGCAGATCTGGTGTCACTATCATATGAAACCGATAGGGAATGTAATGACAGGCTCATAAGGGTATCATTTACGTCTATATGTTCAAGGTCTCTCATCAGCGCCCTCTCTCCGATCGGGATCTGCCAGGCTTCCGCCTCCATAAACGCCTCCGTCGAGGATCACTTCCTCATTATCCTCATAATCATCCTGCACCCTCCTCCACATCGTTTTCCTCTCCTGCGGAGGTACACCCGTCTTCTGTTCGTCAGCCGGAGTGTAAACCGGCCGAATTAGGCCTCCCAACAGCGGATTCCTACTGTACGCCCCCTTCGCCTTCCTCCCATCCTCAACTTCCTGACTCGCTCCATATTGGGATTCCTCGATCTCGGGCTCATTCTCCTTATCCTCTCTATCCGCATACTTCTGCTGTACCGTCTTGAATGTCTTCACCAGCTTCCCGCCCACAATATCCAGACTCACCATCTCGCGTCTCTTTTCATATTCCGGGCGAGCATTCCATTCCTGCTCCCTCAAGACCTTCTGCTGCTGCTTCAGTAGCCTCGCTCTTTCCATCGGGCCGACCCATTGACTCACTCCCACATCCGGAGTGGCGAAATCGGCCGCCTCGTCGTGCACAGTCGTTCGCGCCGCGTTCTGTGCTTGGAAATTGAGCAGCCTATCTCTGTGTATCTGCGCCTTCTCTGCAGCACTAAGCCCATCAAGGTTCCCTTGTGCAAGTTCTGCAGGTGTCGGACCAGCAGGTGCAGCAGACGCGCGACTCGCATAAGGATTCTTGTTCGTGGAGACGTCGACACGTCTGTGCTGTGCTCGGTCTATAGCTTGTTTCTCCTGCGCCCTTTCGGCCTTCAGCTCGCGAACCATGCCATCTCGATCGCCCGGCGCCAGGATAGGGTACCCGCAGAAAGTGCAAGGTCCAAAGCCTTCCTTCACACATATAACTTTCCCGCAACTCAGGCAGTTTGGTGCGGCAGCAAGAAGAGGGTGGCGAGTGGCGATGCAGTTGCAAGCTCTGTCAGCATTCGAAACAGTGCCAGTAGAGTTGTTCTCAAGGCTACTTATAAGGGCGTCGAGTTCAGAGAGGTTCTTGGAGGCGCTGGACATGGGCACACCGCCCGTAAGTGTAACTTTCGAAGGACGAGATGAGTTGGAGGAGGATGCACGTGCCGGCGAGGAGCTGCGTGTGCTGGGCGCACTGGATTGCTTGGGTCGGAGATCTGAGATTAACCTTCCCGCTGCGGAGTGAGGGGGGCGAGGAGGGGGCGTTTGTGTCTTCTTTGGCGGATCACGAAGGGCGAGATTGCTCTGCGCTTGTGCGCCTGCGCGTTGGGATATGTAAGCATCGTTACTCTTCTTTTGATATGCGGTGCCTTGGCCTGCGTAGGCATCTTGGACCTGCCGGGGCGCTGGGGTGTGAAGACCTGGCTTCTTCTTTTTGGGACCGCGAGCGTGCTTTGGCACTTCTGGCGTGGCCGAAAAGGAGCTTTGGAAATTCGTAGCATTCGAATGACTTGGGCCAGATGTGGACTTTAAGGGGGAGCTTGAAGAAGCCTGTCGCCGTGAGTTGAAGGAGGATATGAACTCGATGGACCCCGCCGACTCGCCCAGCAGATTATTGAAGTGTTCGGCAGCTTCCTGAGGCGAGAGAGTCGATGCGTACGTTAAAATCTGCAGCAGATCTTCATCTGGCAGAGGCAGAAGCCGCGACAGCTGTTGGAGTGACATCTTAAACGCTTTGAAAATCTGTCATAGATTATAGACTCGTGAAGTTGTTCGTGATGTTTAATATTTTGGTTCCGACGACGGAACGGGCTTACAGTGCGGGACGCCGCCCCAGGACGCAGTGGCTGGTGCCGTCAAGGTCACCGGAGATATGTCGGACCGATGTCCGTCCAGATAACGGCTAGAGAAGGCTAGATAAGGAAATCTCGGTTCTTCGGGGAAGCTGCAGTATGACTTGCACAGCATGCATCTGCCCAATCATTGTTGTATTATTGTATTATCGTATTATTGTATTATTGTATTATTGTACGCCCTCTCAATCACAAGCTGATGAGAGGAAACTGTTAATATGTTAATTAGAATTTTAATGAATTTCTGGAACTCAATTGGACCAAAATGACTTCGTATTCGCAAAGTTACTGCCCAGACAGGAATGTTTCAATTGATCGCCAACGACGCCGAACAAACCTAATTTCAACGTAAGAGATAAGGATAGATGCACATGTACATCTACCCCTCCAGGCCCTCCTGCAGGAAGCTACCACCATCAAAACTCAAGAGTACAGGTGACTCATGCAATCGATATATATATATATCAAACCTCGTTCCTTTCTAGTTGCCCAGACATTCAACCACAAAATCACATACCTATCTATCACTTGTTGGAACTTCAATTGCGCAGGATCACAGGCATCAAGAAAGCATACTGATAGAGCTCAAGGGCGCTCATTCTTTGCTTACCATTGCAGCGACAAAGCCAATTACTTCATATAGGGACTCAGCCATCATGCTTGATCTTTCTGCTCTCTCCATCTCGGAGCCCGCGAGCAGCACCTACTCCCCAACGCCATTCGGCAAGGAGATGCTCAAACATTTCCAATTTGACCCCACCTATAAGAATCTCAACCATGGTCCGTCTTCCTCTGTACTCTCATACCTCAAAAACTGAGACTCCATCCAGGCTCGTTTGGCACCCATCCCGTCCCCATCAGGGATCTAGCAGCCCATTTCCGCAGCGAGGTCGAACGCCGTCCTGATCCCTTCATCCGCTACGCCTACCCGCAGCTCCTCGACAAGTCCCGTGCCGCCATCGCCACCCTCCTAAATGTCGACATCAACACCTGCGTCTTCGTCCCTAATGCCACCACGGGCGTAAACACCGTGCTGCGCAACGTCCTCTGGAACGAGGACAGGGCCGACGAGATCCTCCATTTCAACACTATCTACGGTGCCTGCGGCCGCACCATCACGTACGTCTGCCAGTCCACCGGCCTCGTTTCCAGCCGCAAGATCACAACCCCCTATCCGCTGTCGACAGCTACTTATGTCGACCTCTTTCGCGCCGCCATTGCCGCTTCTCGCGCTGCGGGCAAGAGACCCCGCGTGGCAGTCTTTGATATCGTCGCCTCGCTGCCGGGCGTCCGCATCCCCTTCGAGTCCCTCGTTGCCGTTTGCAGAGAAGAAGGGATCCTGAGCCTGATCGACGGCGCCCACGGCGTCGGTCACATCCCGCTAGATCTCTCCGCCGTCGACCCCGACTTCTTCGTCTCCAACTGCCACAAATGGCTCTTCACACCTCGCGGCTGCGCCGTCCTCTACGTTCCGGAACGCAATCAGGAGATCATCCGCTCCACATTGCCGACCTCGCATGGATACCTGCCGATCCCGACAAAGAGCGATCTTGCGAATGGAAAACTCCCTCTAAATCCGCTGCCGCCGACCACGAAGTCGCCTTTTGTAGCAAACTTCGAGTTCGTCGGCACCATTGATAACACGCCGTATCTGTGCGTGGCAGAGGCCATCAAGTGGCGCGAGCAAGCATGTGGCGGCGAAAAGGCCATCTATGAGTATTGCCGCGACCTCGTGCGCAAAGGTGCCAAGACCGTCGCCTCGATCCTCGGCACTGAAGTCCTCGAGAACGAAGAGGACAGTCTGCAAGACTGCTGTATGTCGATGGTTCTGCTTCCAATTGGCATGCAAGGAAAGGGAGGAGACATATCCGCGGCAGAAGAGCCGGCTGTGAGCGTGTGGCTTAATGAGACATTGATTCGTCAGTATAACACTTTTTTGGCAATCACTTTCTTCCAAGGCCAGTTTTGGGTGCGTCTGAGTGCGCAGGTCTATCTCGACCATGATGACTTTGAGTGGGTTGGCAGCGTCTTGAAAGACTTGTCCCAGCGCGCTAATAAGGGCGAGTTTCTGGCCGCGAAGGCTGAAGATGTGCCGCTTGCTGGAGGGATCGAGGACAAGATGGAAGAACTGCTTGTCGAGTAAGAACTTAGAACAGGTTTTTGGCCCTTTATGGATAAGTCTTTTCTTGCGATGGCCTAAATATGTGCACTCTATGCGGGTCTTGGCTAGCGGAGAGGATGAGTAGAAATCCCTAAATCTCACAGTCGATGATAAATGGATAATGCAAGCATCCAAAGCAGCGGAGACAAGAATTTCATCTCATCGGATTTTGAACTCACGCTATGGTATCTAGTATCCCTCTATGATAGCAGATATCCCCCTTTATACTCCAAACTCCTCCAACGTAAAGCCATTAGGCTATTGATAGTCTCTGCAAACTATCACCTTTTCGATCGACTACTCAAAGGACTGGATAAGATCGCTGAAATGCTGCCCAGCCGCTTTATCCTTTCAGTCTTGGGAGTCATAGGCGGCTCGTCTAGTCTCAGACCATCGCTGTGTGGAATAGCACCATCACTGGTCGGAGTGGCATCATCACTCGTCGGCGGTGTTGGTAATTGAATCTGTTGATTCAATCCAGATTTTGTTTTGTCCTTGGCTGGTCTTTTCCTTGCACCAGGTGTATTCGGTGACAGCTTAGATAGCGGCATCCTAACTCTTTGCTTTCCTCCGGATAATGATGAAGCGGGCGCAAATGGGATGGGTGTCTCCCGTCCATTTATGATTCGAAGTGAATGGAGAATCGAGAATGTGAGGTATGCGCCATTGAGTTTGTCTTCACGCACTGCATTGGGTCGTGGTAAGCTCTTCCGCTTTCTCTTGGTACAAGAGTGTTCTGCTGCTGGCGGTGTCATCGACTCTTTAGTGGGTTGAGTTGCCTGTTTGATTTCCGCAGGGACGGGTGCGATGGGTTTTGAGGCTGCTTGTTTCATCTGTTTGAGCGCTTTCACTGCCACATTATTCGTCTCATTTAGCCTCTCTATTCGCTTCTTTGCTTCCTCATCTTCACCCTGTCCTGTCAACTTCCTAAGTTGACCCAAAATCTTCCATGTGAGATAAGCACCATTCGTGACATCTGGCCGTGTAGCCATAGGATTCTTTACAGAACCTTGTGGTTTCTCCTCTTTTGGCGTTTCTTTATGTGATCCCTGAGGAAGCCAGATATCTTCTCTTCTGCTCTTCAAATCGGCCACCCAGGCGTCACAATCCCATTCAATCCAGAAATCAATTACATCACCCCAAATACTGTCTGGAGGCTTTGTCTGGTTGACGAATACGACTGATCCACCTCGCCCATGCACCGCTTTCGCAAACTCTCTCACCATGACTTTGAGGCCATGGACACGTAGACTTGTCCCCAAAATGAGCAGCATGTCTGGACCTAGCGATAAATCGTGGGTTATGAGAGGTCCAACGAGATGCGCACTTGGATGCTCCTCGCCATATAAGACGATATCGGGACGCAATGTGCCCACAGCAAGACTTCGACGGCCCCTTCCTTCGCGGGTCGCGCTGTTTGCAGCACACCATGGACATGCAGGAGCCCGGCCGGCAAGGGTAGCCAAATGGCGATCGTCCTCCTCCCAGCTTGCGAGTCGAGCACAAAGGCCACATCGAAGTGATTCAAGGCTTCCATGCAGATGAACAACTTCAACACCCGAGTCATGGACTCCGCCTTCATGATCATTTCCAGTTCGCGGCTCTTTCTGAAGCTTCGGGCTAAAGCGCCCGCGACTGCCTGTTCCACGAGATAACTCTGTGCATAAGCCTTCACGGGCTTCGAGCATGTCAATATTTTGAGTGTAGTTGCGAACCAGTCGGCCGCCATCTCGCAATGCTCGAATGAACTTGTGAGTATCTGTCGTAGATTTGACGTCGTTGAGTATTTTTTGTCTCAGACTGGAGATAAATGTGTAAAAGATCGAGGTCGTCAGCTTATCCGTCCAGATGATAGAATCAAACAAGTCCTTGCCCTTCATATTTGGCAGACTGTTTCTCGATGACGAGGATGTGGTAGACGTCTGGGAAGAAAATGACGTATCATCATCCACTGGAGACGTGGGCGTAACATTTGACTGCGATTTTCCATCAGCTTCGTTGTGGGGAGTAATAGCCCGCGTTCCGCTGGAGTCGGATGCAGTACTCGAGTTTGTGTTTGAAATACTGAATGATTGCGATGACCGAAGTTGTCTATGAAGCGGTAGTTCTGTAGCAATGTTTCCATCTGTTTGCAAGGATCCCAAAGAGCATGATCTATCAAGTTTGCGTCGTTTTTTAGGTCGATCATCGATATCGTCTGGCTCGGAAGTAGTCTTTGGTGCTGCCGCTGCATCATACTGGGCTTGTATAAGTGCGTAAAGTCCATTCTCTGAGCGAAAGTCCTGTAGAAAAATCAGTTCCAAGAAACTCGACCAATGCATAGGTCTTACTCACAGGTATACCGCAATTCGTGGATATGCCAGCTCCTGTGATGACGACTATCTTCCTTGACTTTGCGAGGAAGTTCGCGACGTCTTGTAGCTTGGGCTCGCAAGCTGGTGTAATAGTTATTGTGGGCATTCTAGCAGTGTTTCGCAGTGATTTCGTGTGGCTTTGTGTCCAAAAGTTTCTTCAGAGGATTTGTATCAAGTCCTTTAACAGAGTCGACAGCTTCACCGGGAAGGTGCAAATCTTGACGCTCTTACAACTGCCTTCCAATATGAATGCCCCTGAACGCCACAAGGCACACGGTGCAATCAAAAATGATCAGACATTCTTCGAGCAGTTATAACTTCTTGTTTGCCCACTGCTGTGGCTTTGTATCCAAAGATCCGCTCTGTCCAAACCGTGCAACCTTTCCGACACCAGAATCCTCGAGGTCCTCGCCCTGTTAAATATTCGGAAATCAGGCGCGCTAAAATTCTGTTCTTTGAATCGAAATAAGGATGGAGCTTGTTGAAAAGATCCAACGCGTTTTCCGTCTCGTTCGATCCTGAGCGTCTACTTTGGAGTCCGAAGGTATGTGGTGCAACAAGTCGACGATGGGAATTTGGCGCTTCGAGATTTCGAACAGAACTGGTCCAATTTCGTGCAACTGAATGGAATCGTGGAATCGCAATCGGCGCTACCAGCACGCAAAAATGAATCCGCGAGGATAATTATTACCCCAAGAGAGCTCACCGAGAGCTGCCTGTGTTCAGGTCGAGCTCTCACCTTATGGGCGCGTCGACAAGCAAACACAGGACGATCACGACGCGTGCTTTTTTTCTTCGAGTTTGGATCTTAGCAATATAACTGGTAAATATATTCGTGCTACATTTCGGCAGCTTCGTCAATGGTATTTCTCCATTTTCAATGTCGAGTTGGGTCGAAGTCGCGGTTTCAATGGTGAGGATGAGCTTCGGTATAAACAAGTCCGTATCTGAGGATTGCCGTAGATTGGGGTGATTGGCGAGTGAGTGATCGATCCCTACATGAGCAGCCTTGTCAGCAAGGCTGACGAACTTCCCCACAGAGCTTTTCCCGACGACAACACAACAAGTCTCGCATTGCACGACAGTAGGTATATCCATGTATCAGCATCTTCAACGCAGACAGCCTAAGTATATCCCCAATGTGCAGTATAATAATACTATTGTATGCCTCATCAAAGTTGGTTCCAGTTGGATCAAGCAAGCCCTACAATATGTTTCTCGGCCAAAGAATGCAATCAGTGTTTGCCAGGCTGCGCTTTCATCAAGCATGGCTTGTCATGGCATCCCATTGTCACAAAACACGTTTGCCCGAGAAGCTTCAGGCAGAGATTTTCAGATTGATATGTGCTGGAAAACAAACAGCTGCACTTCTGTGTATCGTTACAAGCTCAAACTTCGAGGTCCAGGTATAAGTCTGAGCCTCCCCTTCTGTCAATGGTACATGTCATTATTCCTCTGATTTACCTTGACCTGCCTTGCAGATTCTTAAAATCTCTGTATCAGACACTTTTTCACAATCCTTTTCCAGCTGAAAATGGCTAGGGGAGAGCATTTTTTCTTAGGTGGCAATGCTGCGGCATGGGATAAGCAATTCGTCTGGCCCAGAGACAAGAACGGAAGAACACCAAGAAGTTGGTGGGACGGATTCAAAGATATACTCTCCAACAGAGGTCCGGATATCTTCGTTACTCGCAAAAACGATAGAACTCCTATCAAGCCAGATCAGTGGGGGAATTGGCAAGTGCTGCTCAGCTACACATGTGATGCCTCAACACTAACTTCTCATCAAGGGACGGCTATGATAGTCCTGAGGCTCAAGCGCGAGAGCTTCGTCAAAGCTATAACGGGATATACAATGCGAGTAGGCGAAATAAACGCTATGAACCTAAAACAAGAAAATATGTGGTCTGGGAATTCGACGACAACTATGCCAATGAACCTCACAGGAAGTTTCCCATCTTCACATCAAAAGAGCATGACTGGATGGCCCGACATCCAGGCCGAAGACCAAAGTCCAACTGGACCAGCACTGGCCCAAAGGTAAGCTAGTACACAACCTATAAACATATTTCCGATTCTGATAACTCTCAAAATAGCGATACAGGAGGGAGCACAACGACTTCTGGAAAAGCGCCTTCCGTGTCGGCGAAAATATACGAGCTGGTGTTCCAGAAGAGAGTACGGGCCTTAATTCCCGTCTCCACATGAGTGATGCGTGGCTCAACCTCTATGATACACGCAGAGGACGGTCGCCACGTCGCCAACCGGCACCGATCATGGCCTCTCAGTTCGCAAACGGCGATGATCAGTATATGCCCAGAAGAATTGCGAGGCCGGTGTATGACTACGGACCATATGACCGCTACGGGAGATATGACGAAGATGAGGACTCTCCTTATGAAGATGTTCCGCGCTTTCGTCGCCCATATCGATTCCAAACTTGATCCTTTTGACGACTGGTAGAATTCTAGCGTCGTCAGAGTCTGGCGTTTTATTTCCTCCAACGGGTAAAATTGTTTTTTGGATTTCATAGGCAGCAAGGCTTGCTGTTTATTTTGCACCTTTAACACCGTTTGGCCATCCACCGATCACCCGTTTAGAAAATTTAGAAAATAATATTTTGAGATTTCCTATTTGAATGAGCGAGTTGAGCGGCTACTCTCTCCTTTCACTGCCTGTGATCGTCATCGTCATCTCCAAGACCCTCAACACCCGCTATTGCTCACTTCAACTTCTCCAAGACCGTCTCTCCAAACGCCTTAATCGCCGCTGGCGTTAAGTCAAAATCATGCCAACTACTGCCCACAGCCACTAACACCAGGTTGTGCTCCGGTGCTACCCAGATAACCTGGCCACCGCTTCCAACCGCCGTATACGCCTTCTCAAACTCCTTCCCTTTGACATGCCATCCACCGGAATTCAAATGGAAATAGAATCCATATGGGTAATCGTCCTCTCTAGTCTGCCGAGTTGTTGCCAACTCGATATACTCTTCACTCACCACTCTCGTTCCTTTATACATACCCTTACCTAGCATCAGTTCCCCAATCTTACCCAAGTCAGTCAATGTGAGGCATAACCCGCCCGAAGGCAAGACAAACGGCTCCCCATCCACGCTCTTCTGCTTCATCCGCGTCCAAGAATAATTACTAATCCCCAGTGGTTCGAAAAGATACTTCTTCGCGAACGCTTCAATCCCCATCCCGCTTTTCCTCTCAATAAATACGCACAGCAGAGACGGTAATCCATTGTCATAATGGTACTTGTGTCCAGGCTCACTATGATCCCTAGGTGAAGCCAGCACCATCTTCTCCACCGAGTCGGTAGTCAACATTTTCCCCGTCTCTAGCATCCCGAACGTAGTGCCCGTCGTCATGGAGAGTACATGGCGCATTTGGATAGCGGGAGAGTTGCCCCAGGTACTGGGCATCTCGGGGAAGGCGTCAGAGATCACGTCGTCGAGCGTGAAGAGGTGTTGGTCATAGGCAATGCCGGCAAGGAGAGAGACGATGGACTTGGTAAGAGAAGCCCCGATATGAGTGTCTTGCGCTGTGAAACCCCAATAATAGGACTCGTGAATGCGCTGGCCGTTTTTAAGAATCAGCAGGCCTTCGACGCGGTTGTCTGGATGGTCGGCAGGTGGTTGGGTCATGGCTTCGATGGCTGAGTCGAGCTGCGCTTGAGTCACGTTTAGGGCCTCAGGGCCCGCAACGTCTGGAAAGACATCGTTTCCGGGGAGTTGCAGAGACGATGATCCTTCAACCTGTGGAACCTGGTATTTTTCATACTCAATGGCGTGCTGCTTCAGTGTTACTTTCATGGTTTCGAGGCCAGTCATGCCGTCGTTCTCGATGTTAAGATGGAGAACCTTTGCGTCGCCATCACCCTGAAAGGTTCCATTAACTAGAACTTGTGCTCGCAACCATGTTGGGACAGTAGCCGTGAATTCGTTCTCGGATGTGAAAGCCATTTGACCCTCGAGAGGGGTGAAGGCTCGTCTATCCTGGCGGCGGAGGTAGTAAGCTCCATCTCGATGGGCGACATCAACGATGGTAAAATCATTGAATGACTTTGTCTCTGACGTGCCTGTCCAACGACCGACGTAGGGTGAGTGTTTGTCTTCGATGGTAGAGGTTGACATCTAAAAAAATGGCAATACCTAGTACTTGGAGAAAGACAAGAGACTAAGAACAGGCGAAGATGAGGCAAACATATATCTGTACTTACCCCTGTTTACATGTTGCCGAGCAAACAGCTAATGGTTATACGGACTGTTTGTCTGCTCCGAATGCCTATTAGAAAGCCAAGAATAGAACGAAATCCAAGGGCTGTCTTCGCCACCAAAATATTTGTCAAAGGAGTAGCTTGAGAGAGATGATAATATATGACATGAACAACCGCCGCTTTTAGTTTCAAGGAGAAGTCCACTAGATGAACGGCAGCGACAACAGTTTCATATGAAGCACTTTGCAATGTGATTGGGGAGGAATATGCATCGGTCGCTCGCTCATGAAAAGTTGCATCGAGAACTGTGAGCAGCCAATCCGAACCATTAAAACACCAAAGATTGATGTTTCAATCATCTTTAAGAGAAGCCATGATGATTTTGAACTATTTCGCCGTATAACAGTCATCTTTACAGCTTCACGATGAGTTCGAGAGGAGGAGTAGTTCTGCTGACTAATCCGATTAGTGTGGAGACGATTTCCCCGCCATAGCAACGCCGACTCACAACTAGGAACAACTCACAGATAGGGACTCAGGACACCAGCGACAATGGCTTTCACAATGCACTCGCATTCTGGGCAGTTTTGCCCAGGGCATGCGAAAGATCAACTTGAAGACGTGATCCAGCGCGCAATAAGCCTTAATATGCGTCTTATCTCATTGACTGAGCATATACCCCGCACCGAAGATCAAGATTTGTACCCCGAAGAAGTGCGTAAGTCTGTTCTTTCGTGGAACTCTGTAGATATATGCGTAGCCCCAAAGCACACCTACTTGGATTGAATCGGCCGGCTTCTAACAACATAACTAGATTGAAGCCGGCGACACCGTCGGCCCCCTCCTCCAAAGACACCAGGCCTATCTGATTGAAGCCCATCGCCTGCGCACCAAGTATGCCGGCCAGATCCAGATCCTCATTGGTTTTGAGGGCGAATGGATCCGCTCCTCCTATGCCCCCTTTATTAAATCTCTCGCCACCGATCCCCTCGTCGATTTCTTCATCGGGTCTGTGCACCACACCCACAACATCCCTATCGATTATGACCGCGCCATGTATGAGCAAGCCCGGCAAGTGGCTGGCGGGAGCGACGAGAAGTTGTTTGAGGATTATTTCGACGCGATGTTGGAGATGTTGGAGACGCTGCGACCGCCGGTTGTGGCGCACTTTGATTTGATTCGATTGTTCAGCGATGCGCCGAATCAGGATCTTAAGAGTATGAAGGGGGTGTGGAGCAGGATCGTGAAGAGTTTGAAGGTTGTTGTTGAGCAAGGTGCACTATTGGAAGTCAATAGTAGTGCGCTACGAAAAGGGTTGAAAGAGCCATATCCAAGCCGTAGTGTTTGCGAGGTGATTACCTGTCTGTGTTCCATGGTTAGATGAATGCTGACAATAAACAGGAATTCTTGAAGCTTGGTGGGAAGTTTACTTTGTCTGATGATAGTCATGGCGTCGCGCAAGTTGGACTCAACTTTCAAAGAGTCAAGGCATATCTTGAGGATATTGGCGTGGAGACTCTTTGGTACCTTGAGAGAGAAGGCGAGAACAATGCCACCGGAAGCGATGCTGTTCATCTCGCAACCGTCCAGCTGAAAGAGCTGGAGTTTGATTCACATCCAAGCACATCATGAGAGCCGCAAAATACCCTGTGCATATTTAAGTTAATGTATGTAAAAGATAAAAGATTTATCTCAATAGCTTAAAGGTAATGATCGTAGCTTAAGAGGGTTGCTTGATTTTTCCTTCTCAGCCATTCTCAGCCACGCTTACCCTACCTATATATGGCAAAAAAAGTCCTCTTAAAACAATTCAGCCCATGATGTCGCAGTGGTAGGATCTCTGGTCGGCGGGAGCGCCCTGTTGGATCGACCCTTGGGCTGAGGGGGATGGAGTGGTGCGAGGTTGGGGTCCTCCCTAGAGGACAACTCGTTGTAAGCCATAGAAATTACAGTCTGCCCCTCAGAGTGGTTTCTATAGCGCCTGGCAAGCTGGTCTCCATGTGTGAATCTTTTGCTTTGCCCTTTTATTTATTGTTGTTATATATAACAATATAGATTATAGATTAATACGTTTTTATCCAACTGTCATACTAGGTATCTAGCTCATTGTTGAAACAGAGTTATAAACGAATAAGTTTTAGAATTAGAAGGCAGTTCGACTTTATAGAATCTAAATAAAAAGGGGAAATTATTATAATCTTTACTCTTTTTAGATAAGTTCTGAGAGTATTTTAAAAAGAATATAAATATAAATATCATAATGTTTTATAGTTATTGTTATGTTTCTCGCACATTTCACAAGGCGGACGAGCATATCTGCAAAATATAAGATTAAGCATTGTTCATTGTTGTGCAACTCTTAAGTAAAACAGGATTAATTAAATCTAGTACACTAATATGCACATAAAACATTCAACGATGATTGCATCTTGTACAATTCCTTATCTAATGTAGACAGAATGAGTAGTGAGACGCCTGATTCTTACGATCAGAATGTGTAAAGCATTCCATGACCCATAGCATGTAAGATTTGTACAAGCCTCCATCTCACAGCAATCAAGATCCGTAATCAAGTTCCCACAATACCAGGTGGTAGAGTAACTCGCCGAATTCCCAACTTAAGCTAGGTCAACGATGATTTTTGACATACTTGTCGAAGTAGTCGCGATCAAAACTATGAAAGACGAGCTCTAATGAGCAAAAGTATTCCTCTTTTGAACCAGTCTGCCACTGAAGAACTTGGTTGGCTGAGGATAGTTAGCATAAATTCATACTGTGTTATAGATTTAAGACTGCAGATACTCACTTAAATACTCTTCATCCTCTGTATCAAATGTCCACTGTCACAGTGCTTGCTTCATGTCTTGTTCAAACCACTCCATCTCTTACTAAAGCCGCCATAAATTCATCCTTCATCGCGCCTCTCCCATCTGCTGTTGGGAGGAGATCTTTGGCAAGCTAATTTTGCCGGCTATTGTCGAAGGCAACTCTCTGTGCGGCAACTAGCCTCTCTTGGAGAGTTGTGGGCAAATCGCCGCGCTTATTGGCTCGCTGAATGGCTCCATTCGGAGGAAACTGAGGAGAACTTCCTGCCTTGCGCCTGCGATTATTGTGCTGATAGATAGTGAGCTTGTCATTGGCATTGTCGTGATTGATGGGAACCATATTCATTGCTGCGGCGCGACCAGGATGCATTCCCTTTCTACGCAATTGCTATTCGTTATACTTATATTGAAACTTCGGCTCGTTCTGGAGAGTCTGAGTCGTCATAGTTGTCATGTTTGGTGAATCGATACCAAGGCTACTTGGTCCGACAACCTCCTTTTCTCCTCCCACCAGAGACGTCTTCAAGTGCACAGCATTCTCGCACTGCTCATTGAGAGGAATTGCTGTTGAAATACTCTCTGCAGGGAATGGCAGGGGCTGGTTGCCCAAAATTCTGCTAGTCAAAATATCCGTAGGCATTGCTCCTGCTGTAGGAGCAATGGAAGCTTTAGAGATAGAACTAGCAGAGTCAGGTTTCTGACTAAGGTCTGAGAATGCAAGTGCAGGAGCGGCAGGCTGCTGAGAGTCCAGTCCAGGTTCCATCTTAATCTTGATGTTCTCTTGTCTAAGCTCATTGCTGAGTCTCTCAACTGGAAGTTGTGCACTTGCAGATCCAGCACCACTCAGAGTGTTGATTCGCGACTCCAACTCCTACATTTCGATTAGTGCTACGCCTTTCACAGCCAGTACTATTAACTTACAATTTGTTTGTGGATAATGTATGATTTGGTGCACTCAAACTCCTCATCCTCCTTCTGTCTCTTCAATTCCAAAGCTGCATCCTCCTGCTCTCTAGAAGTTCGAAGCTTCTCATCTTGTATGCCACGCTCGGCATTGATTGCTAAGTTCTTTTGAAGGGTAACGAAGAGTTCGGCGTCGAGGCTCTTTACCTGCGCCTTGAGCGACGCCAGATCATCGGGAAGCTTTTGACTGGTTGTATCCATTGTTGAGGAATGAATACGAAGAGATCAGAGGTGTACGTGAGCAGCAAGATTGCTCAAGTGTTGTTGTTGATGTTGAGAAAATATATACCACCAGATTAAGATCAGTTGGGTTGGTTGTGGACAAGACTACGCGTAAAGGTCGCAAGACGCGCTCTAAAATTTATTGGAGGCCAGTATCACCCCTAGAGTGCGTACTATTCGCCCATGGTTACAGTTCCTAATTCCTACTCACTCTCTGTTCAATCACCAGTCGTCCGAGACGACGACTAGATGTCTGTAGTCAACAATAAAATGGAGAAGGTTTGGAGAAATCGCCGATGTTCCAATTCTCGAGTAAACCCAACTTAGCCTTATTAGGAACTATACTTTCGAAAAAGATCAATATACCCTGCAAAGATCCAACTTGCCGAGTTTTTTTTTAAAAAAAAAAGAAAGACCAGAAGGCGGGCATAAGACAATATAAGAAAAGAACCTGACATTTTTGGCACTCGCTATGTTGTGCTGCAACAGAATCCAGCTCAAAATATACTTTTTTTTGGACATCTACCCCTATTTACCCGTTTTTTTACCTCTATGCAATGAAGTCTACCTTTTCAACTCCTCCAACCTCTCTTTCAGGCCATCGAACTCCTCTGTGTCTTCCCAGATTGCCTTTGCCTTCCCCAGAATGCCTCTCGCCACACTCCTCGCCTTCATCTTCCAGCCCTTTTCAACCTCGCCAGTGCCATCACTCTTCTCCTGTGGCCCATAATTCTCAAATGCGCTGACGAGCCCATCCGTAGCATCGGCAGCTTGTTTCCACAGCTCTTGATCCTGCAGCCACGCCTCACCAGCAGTCGCAATTCTCCATCTCTTTTCTGCACACGAAAGTGCACCGGCGTAGTCACGACGATAGAATTTGAGCTTCTCCACTAGAGCCCATAGCTCGGAGCGCTGGGTGATGAGCGGCACGATCTCTGCATCGACTATCTCAATTACAGCCCTTGCGAGACTGCCGCGCGGCGGCGTATAGATTCCATTCTCCACAGTCATGGGATTCTCGTCCTTCTCAGAAGCCAGGACTTCACCGACCAAAGCTCGTAAAATGTCGATATCAATGGCATTCTCGCCTATTGTAGGACTGCGGATGCGAATCACCGCGCGCATACCCATCAGAATCTCCGGGAAGGATGGCGGAGTCATGCGGCCAGCGATGGTAATCACGTTGTCCCAGATCTGCCAGTTATCGTAGGCAAGGGTAGCACCTTTCTTGTAGGCGATAAGAGATTGACGAAGAATGCCCTTCGGGTCTTCTTTATTGGCTTGTGACTTGTGGACTCCAATTTCTTCCTCGTCGACATCCTCTTCGGCTGTTTCTGCGAGTTCAGTGGACGCATCAAGTTTCTGCATCTTCATCATCTCAGAGTATTTGGATAGTAATGCTGAACCGAGGTTGCTGTAAGTCTTTGCATCATCATCATCGATCATAATGGCTTGCTGGAACGCGATGACGGCTCCATCCCAGTTACCGGTCGCGAGGTCAATATCACCGAGACGACTCCATGTCTCGCCATTTTGACGATTGACGACAGTCGCTTTGATATACGCCTCTCTTGCTTTCTCAAGATCGCCTTTCCGGGTATAATATTCGCCAAGAGTGCGTTGAGCACGCGCATAGTGCTTGCCCGAAATCTCCCATGCTCTCTCCCAGCATGATGGGTCTTGCTCCAAGTCACCAAGAATGCACCACAGACGTGGAGCATGTGGTGGATGGGGCGAGCGCATCTCACCATTCCACTTCTCCTTTATGACCTCCTCGGCATCAATGCTGTACTTGTCCATCTCGGGACCCTTAGACGAGTAATACAGTTGACGACGGATAATCTGCAGTGCTCTGTCTTCTTGATCGATGGAATGGTAGCAGAGGGCAACTTCGGCCCAGAGCCTAAGACGCTTGAAAATCTCCAAAGCACTGACAAGACTTCCGGCCTTACTCCAGGCATAGGCGAGTTCGGTTTCGATTTCCCATCTGGTAGGCGAGTTAAGCTGATATATGTACTTCAGCCGTTCAGTGATAGGTGCAGACTCGGATTCCTTTGCTTTTGGGAAGAACTGCGTCACTTGGATCTCTGGTACACCATCTCCGCTCGAGGATTGTCCTTCTTGTGTATCCGCGATGATCTGATCTACAATTGCTTGCAGTTGAAGCACGCTGCGCTCTTGAGTCCTTGACCGATGCGACTCAATTCTGCTTCTCACCAGCAATGCCTGTGTGTATATTTGCCAGTTAGTTGGCTTGTCATTGAGGACGCGAACCGCAAATGGGAGGATCTCCTCGCTGTTCAACTTATCCAAAGGTGCCGAAGCGTCCTTCAACGTAGCTTCAGTGAGCAGAATAATCTGGTCAAGAGGTTTCAGCTGGGGCTGTTTATCTGGCTCCAAGGTTTCCAATTCAGTAGGAAGGTCGGATTTTGAATCCTTATCAGCTTTTGAGAATTCAATTGACTCAAGAAGTGTATCGTCGTTGAGATGTAGCGCCGCTGGTCCGGGAGCACCTGCCTGGCCAGATGGTGAAACAGAATCGGCATTTGTTCCGGGGACTCCCAAGCTGTTACCGTTCTCAGATTTATTTTCGGAGTCCTCATTGCTCTTTGCGAAGACAACGAGTTGTGAGATATCTGTCTGCTGGAATTTCGTTCTCTTTCCCAAAGCGCCAGACAAGGCATAGCTGAACTTCGATACCTCTTTCGCATGCTTCACATTATCTCTCGCCTTGACATCTAATCCTTGCATGATATAAATCTGCGCTTTCTCCAGCAAAAACTTCACCTTTGCCTCTGTAGAATATGATGACTTTGCAGCCATAATCTCATGCTCGAGAGAAATCATGTCCGCCTCGATCTGGGTCTGCAACACAGCAACCGAATCACTGAGACGAGCGTTAGACATGCCAGATGAGAGCAAACGCTGATGATATGCGTTGATGCGGATTCGCATCCACCTGGAATCGAGCGTTTGGCCAGCTACAACTCGAGGGAAGTACTCCGTGAAGATTGCTCGGGCAAAGGCGAAGAGCTCAACATGTGGAATGTATTGATAAACGGAGAGGCCATCAATCGAGAGACTTTGCAAGCACGCCTTTCTTGACCTTTCGATTTCTTCTGATCCGGTATGAGAGCTGTAGAGCATGGAGCTCGTTGTCAGAGGAGGTCCCGTGACATTAGCCCCCAAGAAAGCATCGAATGATGCTAAGCCCGTCAATAGAGCCCTGGCAGCTGCCAAACTGCTGTTGTCCTCCGTTTTCCATGGTTTTGGTTTTCCGGACTGGTTGCCAAGTAGTGTTTTGAGGAACTGGGTGAAAAATGCTTGTGCGTCAGGTCCAGACAAGATGGCTTGGTAGTCGCCGACAAGGTAAGCCTCTACGAGGTCCCTGAGCTCTCCGGTTTGCTTGAGAGGAGTGAAGTCGCATAGAAGCTCGTCGATGCTCTTGCCAGCAAATACGTCTTTATTTGAGGCCATTTTCGGTACGCTGTCTTTCCAAAATAGATGTTTCTGCCACGCCTTATTTTCATGACATGGTCAAAATTCTTCAAACCTTATGCTAACGTAAGCGAAACAGCACGCACAGCACTGAAGATGGGGAAATGCACACGAAAGCAGAGAATGGGGGGCTAAAGGGGCGAAAGGGCAAAAGGGGTAAAAGGAGCAAAAGGAGCAGCAAAAGTTTGGCAAAGTGAATTGGAGTATTTCTCATTTATAAGAACATTTACACTTTAGGGGTACAAATGGCTACCATGATCAGACGAATCGACTCGTCACGTGCGCGCAATTCCTGAAAGGGAGGAAGATCATTGATTAGTCATTCCCGTTCATCTCCAACAATTTCTCCATGGCAATAAATCGGCCATTCTTGGCAAATCGGAACCGATCTTGCATCATCATTGTCTACATACATACATACATACATACATACATATATATATACATACTCTCCCCGCCACAATTATATTATGCTGAGTATGTTGAAGCCCGGCGCTCAGTTCCATGTCCGCTATCGCGTCTATCCCTAAGTCACGTTTTGCTGGATCCCCTCCCCTCCTGATAAGTGGATAAGGGGATAAGGGGATAAGAGATGGAGATCCGATGGAAGAAAAGAAAAATCGCGGCATCCAAAATTCCACACTAGTTTGGCGCCCGTTGCCCGTTGCCCGTTGCCCGATGCCCGCCCGACTTACATACACCTGCTCATCCCAGATCCTATTCGAGGATCGCATTCCGCTCCCGGATTGCCGTTTTGAATAAAAGATGGCATATCCCCCTCCTCCCCTCCCCAGGAGATTCATCGTAGGTGGCTGAGCCTCGATTTCATTTCGTCTGTCTCTTCCGTTTCCTTGCTCTCTGCTGCATATGATGCTTATGAGCGTCGTTGACCTTCACTACTATGAGCTTAGAGAACAATGACGCTTCGGAGGAACACCACGAAGTGTCAAAGGCCGCCGAATCTCGACATGATGGCCTGAAGGAGGGCTCAAAATCCAACACTACTCTGTCCCCAGTATCGGTCGAATCATCACGAACAGGATCTGTCTCGACCGTGCTGCCGCCGCCAGAGCTGAGGAAAGAAGTCACCAATGACGACAATGAGAACCTCGAGGAGTTGGCGGCAATCCCAAGTGGGCCACCATATTCCATATTCTCAAAAAGGCAGAAGCAGTATATTGTCTTCATGGTCACGATTGCGGCATTCATATCACCAACATCTGCCAACATATATTTCCCCGCCCTGAATCCTCTAGCTGCGGATTTGCACGTCTCGAATACGCTCATCAACTTAACCATTACATCATATATGCTATTCCAAGGGATGGCGCCGACAGTCTTCGGAGATCTGGCAGACATGGCAGGGAGGAGGCCAGCATATATCGCCGCCTTCATCGTCTATTTGGGTGCCAATGTTGGGTTGGCCCTTCAGAACAGCTATCCCGCTTTGTTTGTTCTCCGCTGCCTACAAAGCGCCGGCAGCAGCGGAGCCATCGCCTTGGGAATGGGTGTTGTCGCGGATATCTCCACCAGCTCGGAACGTGGCTCCTACATGGGAATAGTTGGGGCTGGGACAATGTTAGGCCCAGCACTTGGGCCAGTCATCGGCGGAATTCTGACCCAATTCCTCGGATGGAGATCTGTCTTTTGGTTCTGCTTCATTTTTGCGGCCGTTTGGCTCATCCCGTATATTCTTACTGTGCCCGAGACTGGCCGCAATGTCGTTGGCAATGGTTCCGTCCCCCCACTCGGCTGGAGCATGACACTCATAGACTATCTTCGCCTGCGCAACAAGGTGAGGTCGCAAGACACCCTTGCACGCACCACTACTACTGATGAGCGCCGCCGTGCTCAGGCCGAGCTTGCCAGTCGTCGGAAACTCAAGTTCCCAAATCCGCTGAAGACGATTCATATCGTGATGGAGAAAGACGTCGGTGTTGTACTCGCCTACAACGCCTTGATCTACACGGCTTTCTACGACGTCATGGCTTCCATACCTGCGCTGTATAAAGAGATCTACGACTTCAACGATCTGCAGATCGGACTGTGCTACATCCCCTTCGGCTTCGGTTGCGCCGCTGCCTCCTTTATCAACGGTAAACTCCTCGACCGTAACTACAAAAAAGTCGCAAAACAAGTTGGCTTTACGATCAATCGCAAACACGGTGATGATCTCCGTCATTTTCCAATTGAGCGGGCAAGAATCGAAATCATCTGGCCAATGCTCTCCGTTGGATTGGCATCGATCTTATGCTATGGCTGGGCCCTGGAGAAGAACGCGCATCTTGCTGCGCCTATGGTCTTGACGCTATTGATTGGCTTTTGCGTCAATGGTGCCTTCAACATTTTGAGCACATTGCTCGTTGATCTCTATCCTCAGAGTCCTGCAACAGCAACTGCGGCAAACAATCTCGTCCGCTGCTTTCTCGGTGCGGGCGGCACCGGCATTATTGATATCATGATACGTAAAATGGGACGAGGATGGTGCTTTACGTTCATCGCACTGGTATGTACGATCACTATGCCCTTGCTACTGGTGGAGATCAAATGGGGGCCAGGATGGAGAGAAGAGCGGAGGGTAAGGTTGGAAACCAAAGCCGAAGAGAAGCAGAGGAGACGGGAAGGGAAGCAGCGGATTCACGAGTCTCTGCAAAATGAACTTGACCCAGAACAGGAGAAACGAAACGAAGAAGAACACAAATGAGTGGATTTATAGAAGGATAGTGGAGCTGATGCATTGGATATACCCGTGGCATCGGTGGCGTCTTTGGGAATGGTATGTATTTTATCATTTATTCAGCCATATAAATTTCGCATATTGAATACGCCTGGGCACTTCTCGTCGACCACCGTGAATGATTCACATTTCAGATCGGCATATATCGTAGTTGAAATCTTCAACTTTTCGGCTCTCCTTCTTTCTTATACATCTTGAATAAGTAGAACAAAGTGAACCGCATACCCTCGATATTATCCATACAACATCAGCAAGAGATTGGGAGAAGGACTCCACATAGCAATCCACTGAAGTTTTTCTCAGCAATCAACGCAATGTATCTCAACCTCATTTGGCTCCTCCCTCACTTCCTCCTCGCATCGGCATCAATAAACCTCAGCCTCCAGGGGACGTTTCGACATGGCCATGCCAATGCCCACGTGAGGCACGTCGACACAATCTCTCCCAACAACGGCACTTTGTCCCACAACCATCACCACACGCACGGCATCGCCCCTGGCCCTGCAACCTCCCTCAACAACAGCACTTTCTCCAAACACCGTCACACCTATGGCGTTGCTCCTGCGCATCAAACTTCGCGTGTGATTCACATGAATCTAGCCGGGCCCGCCACTGATGACGAGCACGATGCCGCAAATACCGATTTGATCAAGCGCGGCCAACCCTTTCCAGACATGGCTGCGCACCGCCCCACCGATTTCTGGGGCCATGCCACACCCGATGTGCGCCCAGCCCATCACACGCATGAGGCGCGACATTACCCAAAGCACCTCACAAGACCTATCACCGCGAGGACGACTGCGGCCCGGACAGAATCTACAGCGACTCAGGAGGTTGGTGCTGAGAAACGGGCGTTCTTGGGACATACCGCGCTCGCCACTCCGGCGATCCGTCCCACTACCCTCCCACGCGGAGGGCTCGTCCAGCGAGCCCAGGCAGAAGCCCTCACCGCGCCGTTGCCCACCGCAAGTGGTCTCGTGCCTGCGGCTGCGGCCCACGATATCGACACGTACACGCGCTGCTCTGTGGTGCCTAATGGAGAGACGCAGGAGGGTGTTGGGCTTGTGACGTGCCAGACGTTTGTGGCGAAGAAGGGGAAGGGAGGTGCCGCTGCCGGTGGCGGCGCCGCACTTTTGGGTTCGGGAGGGAGGCTGACTGTGGGATTGGCGCTGGGCGGGCTTGCTGTTGGTACGGCGGTGCTGGCTGGGATGATGTTCTGAGAGATACCGAGGAAGTTGAGGATGGGGGGAGGCGGGAGGGAGGAAGTCTTGATTTCGGGTTAGGGCGGCTGTGTTGCGGACCTAAAATTGGTTTGTGCGAGCGGGGGCTTAGGGATATGCGGTGATTTACTGTCATTTGTCTTCTTAGGCGGAAACAGGCACTGGATTTGTTATTATCGGTGTCAAAAAGCCTGCACTAATAGTGATAGGAAGTGTAATTCAGACGTTCAAACAGAAATGTAAACCCCCTGAAGCTCAGGAAATCTCGTTTTCTTTTTCTAAGATAATTCGGCATCTTAGACCTCACAAGTACTTTTGCGGGATGTACGTAGGTGTACGTAGTCTTCCATCGTCAGCGGAAAGATTACGCCGCTAAGATGACATCTGCGACATCATCACGACCTATTCGACTTCGCTAAACACTTCGAAGAGTGTACTGATTCACATCCATCGCCACCAAAGAACATCTCTAAACCCGAACCATGACTCTCGAGACCCAGAGCCTGATTGAAGGAGAAAGAATGGCATTTTTATCATCATGATGGTTCGAGGAAGCGATCAAAGCATGCTTATCGCCGTACGGACCTCCAATTTAACTGGGTTGGTCGACATATTCCTTCCTTTCTCGACTCTCGTAAGGATAGATCTCCCGTTGAATTTAGATATTTAGTACGATGTGTTGACCTACAAAAGGAGCAGAATGGAAAGTCCACATCTGATTCTAAACCTATGCTTAAACCTATACAATCCGATGGCCGAACGCAGGTGGATATAGTATCCTAAAGAATATTTCCTTAAGTCTAGCCAGAACTTCCTCAGGCAACTTGTTGCCCAGCAGGCCATCGAAACGTTCTTTAGCAGTCCGTCGAAGGCTCAGCTCCACCAGCTCCTCACCGTTAATGTCATAGATTTGCATAAGTCCATTGCGATCCAAATTTCCATACTGGACCAACTGGACAAACATTCTCGCTCCATTCTCTTCATCAAGCATCAGCTGCTCTATCTCTGGAATTCCACAGGTGCGGATACTGCCTAGGTAGCTAGGGTGTTAGCTGCTACCTGCCATTCGCAGAAGGAGATCATAGGTAAAGCTTGCCTTCTGTGTGAAAACGAGGTGTTTTTCTTCGTCAAGACGTCTTGCTCCTTCATTGTCACAGGTTACTGGCCTAACAATTCCGAAATCAGGGTTGGTTTTCAGGAAATCATCCAATCGCGATGCCCGAAACATAACTCGCGTTAGATCGGCAGGCTTGAAAAGGTGCGATGCTGTAAATAATTAGTATTCCTCTTACGCATCAAGGGCTAAATTTCGCCTTGTGCGAGAATATCTTCGGGCCCTGTCAGAGGACAGCCGTCGTTAGAGCTCGACGGCATTGAGAAAGGCTTTCTGGGATCTGATCGTCCAAGACATCGAATCTTTTTGAGGTATATGTGCACTCTTCTCACAGGAAGAGTGATGAAAAAGTCTGCTAGCTTTCTTCGGACATCGGCTTTCTTTTCACTATCAAGCCCTTTCATAAAGACATCAAGGCAGATTTGCATATTCACCATTCTGCTGGCTTGTTCCATGTCATACAGCATGCTTTGAGTAGAGCCGCCTGCAATTATAATTAATGAAACGTCATAATGTGAATGTGCGAACTCACCTAGCTTCTTGTATAAACTGAAATCCTTATTCCTCTCTTTGTCAGGCTTCTCAAACATCATGTGGGACAGCTCCGCCTGAGTCTTTGAAACTCTCTGCGTTTTAAAGTGGGCTTTTACACTGCCTCCTAGTTGAACAACGATCCTTTCGAGCATCTTGAGGAATAACATTCTTGGGTCACCTGGCACATCTACCACAAGCTTCAGCTGAGGAGCTGTATCTGCGAGATACGCTTCAAGAATCTCACGGAGACCCTGCTTGGTTTTGAAAACCAAAGCTGTTGACCTATATGCCTCTTCGAGGAACAGATTGTTGAGCGTAGAGACATGCCCCAGCATTATACGAAAGAATCGGAAGCAGAACCTGTGTCTTGACGGATGGATATCAAAATCTGTAGTGGGGACGAGCTTGCCGTCTTTTATCTCAGAGTATGAATTGCGACATTTCTGAATGGGGAGATCTGCGAGCACAGAAACGGCAGCTTCGGGGTCCAAATGAAGGCTTTGTGTCATCTTGAGCAGCATAGCGTTAAGCTCATCTGTGGCCTCTGGCAGTGCACCTGGGAGAAGATGACTTCGGAGAACAATCATGAGCTTTGGCGAAAGGGGTGCAAATGTGTGATACTCCGTGAAGCATTGTGATACTACCTCAGCTGTCTCCGGATTGAGTATTGTGGTATGCGGTCCTTCGAATATTCCATATGCATTCTCTGTGAGAATGAACTCAGCATCTTTCGACTCGGGTGTGCAGAAAGCAAGAAACGAGCTCTGCATGTGAAAGACGAACATTATGGCATCGTCAGGGTACATGAGTTTAGGGATTCTCTCTGTCCATTTCTTTTCAGCATCCAGCTCGAGATCCAGGATTGCTCGGATATTGTGGAACCAGACATCGAGTGGCTTGGTGAACCCATTCTCCTTCATGTAAGGCAGCATTCTCTCCTTGTCATCGCTGACATAAACGTCACAGTTGTATCTTTCGTAGAATGTCGAGCTCCGATATTTCATTAGGAACAAAAACTTGCGCAAAAGATCTCGATTTCCTCGATTAAGCCAGATGTGATCTTCGTGATTTTCGAAAGACTTCTTCACATCGTTTAAAATTGTAGCGGCGTCCGACTCCAATCTCGATAACTTCTCTTCCAGCTCGTGCTGATTTGATAATGAGAAGTCCCGGTACATGTCCGAGATTCCGAAGATCTGTGAGACCGGGAGCTGCCCGACCTTCTCGGTTGTCAGGTCAATTGTATTGACGAACGGGTCCTTCGCATTCAGGTGAGTGTGATATCGGCCTCTACCTCTTCCTCCTCTTCCTCTAGCCCGAGCTCGACGAGCTGGTGCTTGTAGAGGGTCAGGCTGTGGTGAGCATGAGAAGTTGCGAAGAATAAATCGTGGGATGAAGTGATGATACTGTGACTTCGGGTTCGATGCGTGAGAAGAAGAAGGTATGAAATCCATGATTTGCGACTGTGAGTTGAAGATGGAATTGAGTTCAGAGTGTCGTAGATGTTGGAAATAGGTCAGATATATACAGTCATATGCAGTTCGGCCCCATCAGTAGACAAGGCTGCCAAGTCCAACACCAATGAGTGGCTGCCACCACGCGCTGCAGACGAGCTCTTGCATTGTCGCCCACCCCAATAGGGGCCTTGGTTCAAGACTGTGTGAATGAGCATGAGGATAGGGTTATTCAGTTGGAGAAGGGCTCTTGCCTCTTACATCTGCCCCATCAACACTCCACCTGCTTACAACTTTGAAAGCCTCAAGTTGCATAGCCCGCCGCCAACATAGACTTTCATTCAAGGCTGTGTGAATGAGCATGAGGATTATTCGGTTTTAGTTCCGCCAGATAAACCATATCTTAGTCGTTTGCATTTGGCTGTCATCTTTCCCTCGTCTGTACTTCTTCACTTGAAGATCTCCAGTTGTTCTCATATCTTCCAGCACTTACAGAATCTGCACCGTCTTCGCCATCCATCACATCATACTCTTTAAACCTCTTCCCCTGCTCTCTTTGCTCACCTCTCCATCCAGTTTTTCAGCCCGACAACAGCAACGTTTTCCAGGAATATCAGCAGCACATCGACTCCTATCTCTTCTCCCTCGACGGCCACAATCTGCGCCCGTCCCCTCGAATCGTACACAGTCGGCATCACAGTCTCAGCCAGCTCCTGCATCGATGTCACCTACTGCACTAGTCCAGTTACACCTATCTTCGGACAGATGGGATTGGATCCTAAGAATGGACTTCCTCAGCTTCCCAATGATGATAGTGAGCAGACTGAAGGTGAGATTGGAGGAGATGGCGGAATGGCGCAGGGACGTGGTGGCTCTTGCCCTGCGCTGATTGGGATTGATTTGGCGGTTAGGACGGATGGGCCGGTGCTGGGATTGAATTTCTTGTTGGTTATGATGTTGTTGTCAATTGCGTTTCTGGGCGGAGGGGACGTGCAAGCGCTTAGAAGGCGTGGGCCGCCGGGGCCGGTTATGGGGTTGAATTTCTTGTTGGTTATGCTTCGCCGTCTCCATTTCTATCTACATCTTTGTCAGTACTACTCAGTAGGTAAAATAGATATGATATATCAAAGCACAGTTCAAAAATAAATACTCTCCTTGCTCTCAATGTACTTGGTAGATTATCTGTGATGAGGGAGGAGAAATCACCATTAATGAGCTTGATTGCTCAGAAGTTAGAGTGTTTCGTCTTAGATTGCGATTTAGCTGGCTCTCCTCTCTTTAAAAAAGTAAAACTTGAAATCATAAGTTATAATTTGAAGGAGTGGAAGTCCTTGAAAGGCCAACGTTGAAGTGAGTGGTTGAAGACATTGTACTGAGCCACAGCAGCCTTTGCGCCACAATTTGGCAGTCTCAATGACGAAGGACGGAGGCTCCCGTTGAAGCCACATCCACAGCACCAGGGCCAACTCTCTGCGACAAAAACGCTTGTCCATCCTTTGTGTTTGCTGTCATATTCATACCATTTCACTATATCAAGCTGCTGGAAGCTATCTTCACGAGCATGAGAGTCGAAAGTTGAAAAGATACATACACCTGCGCGTCGCTGCGTTGTCGCCGCGACACAATGACAGATATCACTCCTCTGTTCAACGAAGCCCTTAAGCGTCATAATGCTCGCCCTACCACGACTCTCTCACTCTCATTACAGCATATCGACGAATTCTTAAAGGAGGCATATAGGATAGTACGATTGAACCTCCCTCTCTGTACGCGACCAGCCAACGACTGACCACTGACCGCCTCTCCAGAACTCTCACATTGCGTCGCTGAACGACTACCTGCGCAGTATCCGACAATCATACCTCTCTACAACCCAGCCGTCAAGACGCCAGCAGGCGGAAAACATTAAATCCAAAGACAAGTGGCGGTCCTTGACCGACCAGCAGCGCGATGAGATAGACGCGGAAACGAAGCAGCTCCTCCGTGAACTTAACTTTTCCATAAGGACCCTCGCCGACACTGAGCAGCTAAGGCAAAATACTGAGACGACGTTAATACGAAAGAAATACGGAACGAAATTGGGCGCTTTGAGCAGCTGGGCAGCTGGCGGCATAGGGCAGTCGAAATCTCCGGAGCAAGAGCTGGCGGAGGCCAAGGCGAACACTATCACCATACATCGGGAGAATGTTCTTTGGTATCTACGGCAGAAGCTGCAGCAATGTGGCAGCTTCCAGGCGGCGATGATGGAGACGCGGATTATGCGCGAAATGGAGAAGAATAAGAGCGTGCTTTACAAGGCTCGCGGGCAGATTGTGCCAGAGTATACAGGAACGAGCGATGTTCCAGTGCCAGCATTCGAGTATAAGGCGCACGTGGAGGAGCAGTTCAAGCATAATGTCGAAGACGAGTTGACGCCGGAGCAATTGCAAATGTTTGAAAAGGAAAATCAGGATATGGTCAAGCACTACGAGGAGACCTTGAACCAGGTCAGAACTGCAGAGAAATCGCTCGTCGAGATCTCGGAGCTGCAAACATCTCTTGTAAACAATCTTTCTGTTCAAGCCGAGCATATCAGCCAGCTTGTTTCAGATGCGTCTCTGACAGCAGACCACATTGGCAGGGGCAACAAAGAATTAAAGAGAGCCTCTGGGCGCACGAGCACGGCCAAATACATATTCTACGCTTCCTGCGGAGCGAGTCTATTCCTGGTGGTGTACGACTTGGTAATATAGAAATCAGAAGCCATGAAGCCATGAAGCCATAAATCCATATCGGCGCATCTACAGCATCACATCTTACCTCCCTGCCTATGTATATCCGTATAATCACATGTAATTATGATAGCTGGATTATTGCCCCATAAAATCGTGCCCATAAAATCGTGTGTTGCGAGATTAGCCTCAGACATACCCCGAAATACCCCGAAATACCCAGAAATACCGCGTCGCGTGTCAGCTTCCACGAGGACTCCAGAACACATGCAGTTCAACTTCCGAAATAGCTCGTTCGTAATTGGCAGATATGCGCAGCTATGCGCAGCTATTCACAGCAAGCATTTCCTAAAGGGAGGGTGTTGCTCCATATCATCATCATCATCATCGTCGTCGCAAACTGATATCAGTAGTCCGTCCGTTACTGCCCGTCTCCTGTGCCTCGGCTTCTCCAGATTCCCAAGGTCCCAAGGTTGGCTGGCCCCAATCCTCAAAACCGCTCCGCATTTTTATAAATTTCTCTCTCGTCGCCCAGCTGTATTTAATCGCGAAAGTTTCTGCAGCTTCAGAAAGCAATTATATTTTTGTTTTTATACGAATATTTCTCGGCCTTTCTTCCATATACCCTTGTACTTGTATGATTCATTCAGAGCAGTGTGATAGAAACTAGCGAGGAGCGCCATCAATCGCCTGATCGTATAGCCTATCATTACCTGATAGTGGTGGAAGAGTGCGAAGGATTCGAAATGGCAGGCTCAACTCGCTCAAGTACATCATCCCCCGCATCCCCCGCATATGGAGCATCTTCCTCCTCTTCCTCCTCCTCAAATCCCTCAACATCACAACGAAGACTCCAAAATATTGCTGGACACATGTCTCAACCACAGAATACCAGCTTCCCAGCCGATGTTGTCCCTCAAGCTCCAGAAGATCCGCTCTTTGGGCTGATGGCAGCATATCGTGCTGACACATTCGACAACAAGGTCGACCTGGGAATTGGCGCATACAGAGACAATACCGCAAAACCATGGGTTCTGCCAGTTGTGAAGAAAGTGAGCTATTTATTGTCTTCTAGGCCTTGTTCTGAAGTGTTGCTAACAGTCGTTCTAGGCAGATGAGATTCTCAGAACAGACCCCGCACTGAACCACGAATACCTGCCGATCGCTGGTCTTCCAGACTTCACAGCTGCCGCAGCAAAGGTCATGCTCGGTGCGGACAGCCCAGCACTGAAGGACAAGCGTGTTGCATCTCTTCAAACAATTTCTGGAACTGGCGCAGTTCACTTGGGTGGCTTGTTCCTTGCCAAGTTCTACCATCCAAAACCAACAGTATACGTCTCAAACCCCACCTGGGCGAACCACAACCAAATCTTCACCAACATCGGTCTTTCCACTGCACAATACCCATACTTCTCGAAATCGACAAAGGGCCTCGATTTTGAGGGCATGACAAAGGCTCTCCAAGAAGCGCCAGATCATGCCGTTATCTTGCTGCACGCATGCGCCCACAACCCAACTGGTGTTGACCCCACCAAGGAGCAATGGAAGCAGATTGCCAGCATCATGCGCGCAAAGAAGCAATTCCCATTCTTCGATTGCGCATACCAAGGTTTCGCGTCTGGCGACCTGGCCGAGGACGCATGGGCAGTGCGCTACTTCGTCGAGCAAGGCTTCGAGCTCTGCATTGCCCAATCCTTTGCCAAGAACTTTGGACTTTACGGAGAGCGCGCTGGCTGCTTCCATTTCATCACATCCCCCGGCACAGATGCTCAGGGCACACTCAAGCGAATCGCTTCCCAATTGGCTATCCTCCAACGCTCTGAGATCTCAAATCCTCCAGCGTATGGAGCTCGCATCGCAAGTCTGATACTGAACGACCCGGAGCTGTTCGCTGAGTGGGAGGAGAACCTGCGCACCATGAGTGGCAGAATCCAGGATATGCGCAAGGCATTACGGGGCAAGCTTGAGGAGCTGGGCACTCCCGGCACCTGGAACCATATCACGGATCAGATCGGCATGTTCTCATTCACAGGCCTGACTGAGCCACAAGTGCTGAAGATCAGAAGTGAGGCACATGTTTATATGACAAAGAATGGAAGAATCAGCATGGCAGGATTGAACACCAACAATGTGGAGTACTTCGCAAAGGCGGTCGATAAGATTGTCAGGGAGACCTCGTCGTAGAGGGCGGCATCAAGATAAGAAGGAGAGGGGTAACGGGCGGCATGAGGGGAAGGGAACGATAACGCTGAAACGCGGGAGTGATGGAGTTTTTTTAGTAGTTTTTTTATCTGATGATTATGGGTATCTTTTAGAAGATGAGATAGACTTCCTCTGCTCAGTCGGCTTGCACAAAATTAGAGAGAGCTTCTACTTCCTACATATCTTTTTCCTTATGCGTATCGTATCGTGCTTGGCAGGGCTGCATGATCTTGGCTTGAAGCTATTCAGTAGTGGATCGTGGAGAAGCGTCTCGCCTCGATGTTGTGCGGGGGACCTAAGTGACAGGGAGCTCGAGGTGCATTGGCTTTACTGATGAAATAATGAGTACATAGAAGCTATGTCTATCAATTTCAATATTTGCTGTATTATTAACAACGGAATACGATACCTGTTCTGGCAAAAGATCCTGGATCTCAGGTGCTGACTGGCAGCTTTCACTTTTGATAGGTATCTATGTAACCCCTATTTGGAGCTTGGGCCACCGTGACGCAATGTTTATAGCAGCCATCGCGTTGCTCTCACTGTGACGCGCGCGACTAATTGATATCCATGAGGCATGGCCTCTCAGCTCTCTCAATTTCTCCTGCTCACTTCATATTTCCTACTGTGATATGTGAATTGACGCTTGGCTATCTGGAAGTCGTGTCATCCTGCTCTTTGAGCTACTCAACCTCATCTCGTTGGCACCATCATGTCAGCCCAACGGTACAACTATGACCTTTTCCCCTACGCGCCAACTCTAATCTCGACGAACCAAACCAGTCTTGCGGCCAACTTGCCTCCAATCACGAATACGGATAATTATTACCGGCTTCACAAGCAGGCCAACACGGCTTTGCCGCCTGTCCAATCCACCACGACTTGGATTCCTCCTCCAGCACCGAGACAGCCATTGCGCGACGTTACCGATAGTAGTACTCCTCTCCGCAACATGTCGACGCTTCCTATAGTGAAGCCGGGCAATCATACAATGTCCACGGCATGCGCGCCGGAACAACTACAGCAAGCTGCCAAGCGCCCGCATGAAGAGATCTCAAACGACGTCGCACCCGGCGCCTCTGACGAGGACGCAGAGGGCGACACCGACGATGAGGACATCATGCTGTCTGAAAATGTCGACGAGAACTGCGACGAATTGCGCGCCAAGATCCGTGCTTTTATCCAGAACTCGGGGATGAAGATCGTGGACTTCCGGAAACAAGCTCAAATTACGGTAGGGAGCTATAATAACTTTATGAAGCTGGAGGGGCCAAATGCGGGGCGTATGAGCGAAACATATAGTAACGCCCGGTTGTGGTTTAAGAACAGGGAGCTGGCGCAAAATCCTTTCCCTGGGAAACAGCAGGCTTCGGCTCCTGAGCCACCGGCTAAGAAAGCGAGGACTTCAAATGTAGCGGCGGCGCAGCAGGTGCCCAAGAAGGGAAAGGGAGACGATGAGAAATGGGATACTTCCGATATCCACCTCGACAAAGAAGAACAGGACGCCGTGCCCGTCTTTGACACCTGTGACGACATCCGCAAGAAGATCAAGGCGCATATGCGCAACGACGGCGTCACGCAAGCCTCCCTACTGCGCCACCTCGCCGAGCAATACATCCTCGAACCGCGGGGCTTGCGGTCTCCGCAAATCAACACTTTTCTGAAACAGAAAGGCCCGCTGGAGGGCAACTCGTCGGGGATCTATTACGCCGCTTATGTGTATTTTGAGAAGTTGAGGATTAAGCAGTGCAAGGCGAAGAGTGAGAGGAGGGAGGAGATGGAGAAGAAATGGGGGAGGGGCGGCGTAGATAGGAGGCCGAGTGGGGGGAGGTTTTGGGCTGGGCCTGGAGACTATCCCGTGCAGGATGAGTATGGCATTGTGAAGGTTGTGAAGAGGGGGAAACGAGGCTGACGTGGTGTCTGTGTGGCATTGTGAGGGGTGTAGAGAGCATGTGCGAGGAGTCTGGAGAACACAAGTTGGTCGCGCGACCGTGGCTTGATAGTTTATCTGGCGTTTATTCCTTCGGAGTGATGTATTAATGCGTACAGTATGAGTACATATACGAGTTGTAACCTACCAGTTTTATGATATCATAAGTCAAGAACATGACTGTTCAAACCACGGTTTTTCAGTTGACTCTAAAAATAATATATCACGCTCATGTCTTATATATCCCAAGTTCTTTTGGCAAATGGCAATCAAAGAAGCCTCATGCCAAATTCTCACGTTAGTAGTTACTCGACTCCTACCACTGCCCTCTTTCTTGCCACTTCCCATCTTATTACTATCATCGTCACCAACGGCACTTGTTTGCCATTCTCGCATCGTAAAAGCACCTGTTCCGTACTCCCATCCCACTTCAACAGGGAAATGAACACTACGAGCCATATACAATACCATGAGAGCGCAAGGAGAGCGACATGATGAAGTGTGTCGAGAAATAGGTGTTGTTGATGAAGAAAAGAAAGCGTGACCTAGTCTCATATATAGATCGATCGTCGAGGCGCAAAGGAACAAGCACCCAAAATCTATAAAGGCCCTTCAACATCTTTCTCTGCGTCTGGCAACTGGCCTACATCCTGAATCGTCGAGAAATATTCGCCGGATGGACCTGAAATCCCTAACCAGCAAAGTTGCGCCACGAAAGACGGTTTATTGTGCTTCTTCTCTTTCCTCCCCCTTCTCGGTTTTCGGGGATTCAGGCTCTCCGTCCCAAGGTCTTCAGAGTTGGAAAAAGAAAAATGAAGCTTTGCTTGATATGTATCAATCAGGCCTTAGCACTCGTCTAATAAAAGGACAAAGGGGGTCTTCGGGAGGAAAGGGAGACCGAGTTAGCAAGCAAGCAAGCAAGCAAGCAAGCGAGCAAGCAGAGCAACGAAGAAGAAAAATTAAAACAATAAAAAATATGGAGCAGTAGATGAGCATCTATATTTAAGCAAAAGAAGCAAAAGAAGAAATAAATCCTCCCTCGGGTGGGCTTGAACCACCAACCTCTCGATTAACAGTCGAACGCGCTAGCCAATTGCGCCACGAGGGATTGTTGATAAGCTTCAACTATTTTAATAGATATACCTTTACTGAGTGTTGACGGCAGCTCGACTATAACCGCTTAAGAATTACTTCAACGATTGTTTAATGGTTTTACTCTAAGGGTTGAGAGATAGTTGAGCTACCGTTCCTAAGTTTCTAAAGTAGCAGATGCGCTGGTAAGCTAGCTTTATAATTTACCCTCTTTATCACCCTTGGCGGGAAGGCGAGATTCAAGATTGGCGTACTCACTACTCTGACTACTCTCACAGCAGACCAGTAAAGCTGAGAGTTCATACGGTTGTGTCTGGTCTCTTTTTCTACAACTAAGCCATCAAGATAGCATCACATTTGTCTTGTAAGTTAGATTCGGAATTGAGTTCATTTAGCTGATAGTTACAAAGTTACACAGCTCAAACGGGGAAGTGAAAACGGTCGTTTTAATCATGGTGAAGAGAAGTGCACCTAGCATTATAATATTAATAGAGAAATGGGAGCTAAGTGAGGTGGATCAACATGGTATAAAAAAGATGATACCGCAGAAACTCCAGGCGCTGTTTATCACCCTAAACACTTTGGAAGGAGCACTACTTGTGCTTCATTTCGAAAAAGTGCTTTTGAAAAAAAAACCTGTTGCACTATAACAGACATTGTTTTCACTAATTTGGTGCTCATGGGGTGGGCAACGAGACTTTGGAGGCATTGTTAGACCAACACCACGACGCGCAGAGATGGAAGGGAAAAAGTCAGGCTGACGAACAAAAGCAAGGCTCGCGATGGCTGTTGACGGTTGTTGCAGTTTTATCCAGGTCTGGCATCCATGTTTGATAGACTTGCACCATTGAGTCTATAATTATTTTATTGCCATTTGTAAAAACATCAGTCCGTCTTTACCTCATTCTGTGCAGACAATCCCCCTAAAAAGACAATTCGCACACAATAGACTATCAAAACAGGTACCACAAATGCCTGAGCAGAGAGCTTGGATATCGACAAACGCGTGCTCCGCCAACCAATGGAATATTCCATTCCTCCGTTCGCCTTTACCGTCATTGACTCCTATTGTAGACTTGTGAAAGCATCATTAAGTGTTGCCAACTACTCTACTTCTTCTCTGGGTACTTCTTGAAGAGGTATCTAGAAGCCTATCGTTAGCATACACAGCATGATGACAGCTGGGAGCGACTTACTGGCTCAAGTAATAATCACCTGCAGCAAACAATCCCACCAACCCCGTCCAGGCACCCACAACCTTCCACGTCAACTCGCCGGCAACGTACTTCCTATACGCGCCAAACCCCAGTCCCGCAGACAGTGCTAGGACCACAAGCGCATTGCCAATATACACAGGATTCTCAGCCTTCTTCTCGAGTGCACTTGCAGCCTTCTTCGCCTTTTCCTTAGCCGCCAGTTCCTGCTCGTGGAACTCCTTCTTGAGCTTGTTCTCCTCAGCAACAGCCTTGGCTTCCAGCGACTCGGCTTCGCGCGCTAGACGATCGACTTGGGTGGAGGTCTGGATGTCGTGCGACTTGAAGTCGGACGGGACGGTGTGGACGGAGGCGGAGTCGACGTCGATGAGGGGGGAGGAAGGGGTGGATTCCTTTGAGATGATCTGAGGTGGCATTGGAGCGCGCGCCTGATGGATGGTTCGTTAGCTATGGTCCAACCCGTTTGCAGATGGTCGATGAGAGGTTGATCATAAGAACGATAGGCTCGTGCTACGAAGCAAGATCATGCCATGCGAGATATCAATAGCGATGAAGCTCAAGTATCATAAAGACTGGAGAGGAGAGTGAGAATGGTTCGTTACCTCCTCAGGGGATTGCTTTGGGCCCTTGGCTGCTGCTGCTGCGTATGACATGATTGATGATTGCTATTTCCGTCAGCTCTTCTCTTCGCAAGCAAAGGAGGCATATCTTACCTGTTTGCCTATGTATGAAGGTGATAACTGTGATTCTGCAAATCAAAGATGGGCTGATGGTAAGATTTGAGGAAAAAACGAAGCTCTTGATGAAGAGAAGAGATCGTGTGTGATTGTGTGAGATTTTCTAGCTGGGCTCGTCGAAAGCTGGCACGAATGGTGTGAGAGACAGGCACGAGGATGGCAAGGCTGTCTGGTGGAGAACGGATGACGTAGGCGGTCGTTTTAGCACAAAATGCTGGCCTTATCTAGGAGATTTTGGCATGTCGAAGACCAAGAACGACTACTGCGTCATGGTGGAGCATGATGGCGATGGAGACGCCTTTAGAGAACTGCCATGTTGATTCTATTATGCTGCTATTATCCATCTACACAGTTCACGCAATAATGTACGATTGCATTATAGATGATGATGATGATGATAGTCAGGACTCAGGTACCATCTTGTTTATCTATGCATTGCTTTGGTCAGAAGGCCGTTCTGGGCCGGTTTGATCCGAACATCACAAACGATTAGATACACAGTAGGAAGTCCAACATCCAATATTGCTTTGTATCTTCCCTGCCTCTGAGGGGAACACTGGGAGTAATATCCCCCCTGATGGCAATTATATCATCCTGTAGAGTTTGACAAGAGTAAACACAGCAACGGTGGTATTTGCGGCAAGTGCCAGATAATGTAAAAAGCTTCATGTTCGATGCGGTATCTAGTCACAAAGTCAAAGTTGACAACTTGCCGATCCATGCTTTTCCGTCCCATCGTAAGCTATTACGTCGGTATTCATGCGGAAAGCCTCTCCACGCCAGGCTTAGGACAGTATTCCCTCCAGTCGACGCTAATCCAACAAACTCCCATTCATACAATTGTCTCTTCTTCGCTAGTATCGTTGCTATCGCATCCCACTTTAGCCCACCTATTCGACCTGGACACAAGAGGTGCAGTCTCACAGGCTCTCTTTGTATGTTTTTTGTGCTCCTTTACTGCATTTTCGTGCGCATTGTCCAGACAGCTCGACTTCCCACGCGTTGTTGAAGTCGGAGTCAGCTCTTCCTTTTCTGTCCCTTCTGCACTCTGCAAAAGTCGTTCGCGCTCTGCCTTGCGTGCTGCGCGGATATTTCTTCTGAGCTCCCTGTTGTCGCTAACCCTCCCGTATGCTAGTACTTGCAGGACGACCATGACAGCCGTATAGCTCCAGCATAGCTGGTCACTGGCGTGAATATCGAGATATGGGCCGTGATTTCCAGGGGGGCCCAGAGCTTCGAAGCATTTGTGCGGTGATCGGGACACTGCTATCGCCATGGCAGATGGTATGAAGTGTGACGCAAATGTATTGAGGCCATGGAGGACTACGAGAGGGTTCAAAACAATGGCTGGCAGCAAATATGTCGATGCGAATGAAGCCGACATTTTGCTGATTATGGAGAGATCGATGAGCCTCTGTGGAATTGTTAGCTAAGTGTGGGAAAGAGGGGTAAATATGATCTCTCTAACTCTTCGAGGTAAGCCACCATCATATCTATGAATATTGCGTGCGCAAGACGGATACGCAAGCGGCTCGGTCATAGGATTCCCAACCTCTGGATAAAGTGAAGAATCGGACAAGCTGTTGCAGTTGATTCTGGGGGTTGCCTATGGAGGCTGAGGTGCAGATGGCGGACGGATACACCGCTTCATTTAGATAAGGATCCAGAAATTCTCCGTGAGGTGAATATCTCTAAATGTCTTGACTGCCAACTCTTATACAAAGATCAATAACCCCGTTTTGTTCCCAAATCAAGGGCGGCCAACTTTAACATGGTTTAACGGCAAAGATAATGAACGGATTGAATGGCATGATTTGGTCAACAGCAGCGGTTGATCACTAAAGAATCACAATGGATTGGTGTCGAGAAGGGACAAAAATGAATGTCACCTACCTGTTTAACGACTCTGACGACCTACCTATGTACCTATCTTTGGCAACTTCTTTAGCAATCGGTCCGTGTGCTTCTTCTACTCCAGTCGCCGTAACACTATCTAGTTGGCATTTGTGTGTATGCCGAGAAGAAGATGTTCCCTTCCCTCGAGGGTACACAGTAGATGGCATGTGCTGGACTGGAACTGGAATATGCTCAGCTATGCAGGGCCTATCGACCTCGACGTAAGCGGTCGCTTGGAGAGAATCCCTTGGCCAATTTTGACTCGGTCTACCGTCTCCATGACTCTTGAATGGACAAGCCGACGACATGAAAATAATCATAGAAAGAGCCGAAGAGGAAGAGGAAGAGGAAGAGGAAGAGGAGAAGGAAGAGGAAGAGGAGACGGCAAGAAGTCAAGACCTGTACCTCGCTATCAAATTAGTGCAGGGAGCTGACGCGCATGGGCTGAACTTTCCCACCTTGTCAGATTGCCAGAAATGGGGAAGACTGGCACTCCCCATGGGGAAAGCGGTCAGTGACCCAGACCGGCAGAATATTCATTGACAGTTCGCTTCAAGCCACGTTTATCGCCATGACGAAGACGAAGTCTGGATAAGAATTCCAAATCACAACTTCTTTGGACCGAACCGTCTTCTGAACCATCCAGTTTTCCTGAACGTCACAATGGTTTGTATTCCTGAACACTACGTCTTATACTCCTCCAGCTTCTAACAAGTAGCAGAATACCCTCTTCAACACCGCCCTCAAACAGTCAACCTCTCTGCGCAACGACCTCACAACACTCTCCTCCTCGCCACTCTCCGCACCCGCCTCATTAACAGGCCAAATCTCCGCATCCCTCACCTCCTTCTCCCGCACCCTCGATTCGTACGCCGATCTAACCAAGCGCGAACTCAACGCCCAAAAAGCCGAAAAGGCCACCGAGCGCCTCGCAACCTTCCGCCACGACCTCGCAGACTACAAGTCGCAATTCGAGCACGTCAAGAAAGAGCGCGAAGAGGCACAGACGCAGGCGAATCGATCAGAGCTACTAGGACGGCGGCCACATCATGGGGGCGCCACGCCCGATAATCCGTACGCGAACGCGCAGGCGAATACGGGCGCGCAGGTGCACAATCCCTGGGCGCCGAGTAGTGTAGGCGGGCAGCAGAGTCTGAGTATGGGGAGTGGGGACGTGACGAGGGAGACGCATGCTTTCAGGGAGCAGAATTTCTTTGCCAATACGCACAGTGCGCTCGATGATTACTTGGCGAGGGGACAGGCGGTCTTGGGGGATTTGGGACACCAGAGAGAGGTCCTGAAAGGGACGCAGAAGAGACTGTATAGTGTGGCGAATACGCTAGGTGTGAGCGGAGATACGATTAGGATGGTGGAGAGGAGGGCAAAGCAGGATAAGTGGATTTTTGGTGTAGGAGTGGTGGTGTTTTTTACATTTTGTTGGTTGGTGCTGAAGTATCTGAGGTGAGCGTGGGGAGAATGGGACATTAGAGAGGGCAGGAAAGGAGGGCGATGGCGAAGGCCTTACGAATTAGTGACATTAGGAGCGAGGCGTTGGGAGTCGAATGCTGTAGGATTATTATACCTGCTCTTAGGCTGCTTCTATTCAATATCTGTTGAGCCTTGCAGTGTCTCCCCTTCACAATTTCCCGAGGCAGCCAGTGGCAGCTACCATCTAAATTCACTTCCATGACCCAGATGGTAAGCTATATTGGAGAATAAGCCCTTTCCCATCGGCAAAGTAGGGCATTTAATTTAATGGAGTTGTGATTAAGTCTCCGCGCTGGTTCATCACCAACGACGCGTTTCACCAACCAAGTGGTTGTGTGCTCGACTTCTGAAAAAAAGCAAAGCTCCAAAAAGGAGCCCACACATCTATCATCCAATGTGGTAGACATTCTTTTTGCGCTTTTGTCGAAGTGCTAGGCTGATGTAAGGTTCTTAACATTGAATAGGTGCCATATTTAGTAGATCTCTTCCAAATCATCGTATGAGTTTTCCGTTCCTAGGTACCAATGTGTAGCAGTTTGTTTGTCAAATCGATAATAGATGCTTTTTTTATATCAACTTTACTGAAATACAACCGATCTCAGGCATCATCCTCGTCCTTACTTGTTAAATCAATAGTAAATAACACCCCACCCGTCGTCTCAATCCTCACCACGTCTTCCCTAACCAAATTACTCGTGCTCATCTGTCCTCCAAAACTCGTTTCCCAATCCTGCACATCCCATTCCAACCCACTCGTAGTAATCCTTGCCGGCTCCCCCACAGGGAGAATCCCTATATGTCTTCCTAGGTTCCCTGCCTCCGGATCTTTCACAACGATCCTGTGCACGCCAGCGGGGAGAAGAAACGTGATAGCGGAGGTAGTGAGGAGGTAGATCCGGCCTTGTGGATAGAGCTCAGGGGACTTATAAAGATGGTGCAGGATGGAGAGGGATTGGTCGACACGGCCACCCAGGCCGCCGAGGACGAGGATGTCGGTGGCGGGGGCGGTAATAGAGGGGAGAGGCGTGGAAAGGGTCGGCAGGTACTCCGTGGCGATGTAAGAGATGCATTTTGTGAAGTCGGTACTATCTTGGGAGGGGTTCTTGGCAATGGTAGTGTTGTGCGAACGAGCCCAGGACTCTGTGGATTTCTTGAGAGAATCAAGGTCTCCGTAGATTGTTTCCAAAGGCTGGGAGATGTTAGAATAGGGGGACCACGTGATCCAGTGAGTTGATGTAGGGGAACAAGAGGTAAAAATAAGACGTAGAAATACTTACGATATCCTTCATTAGACGTGCAAGAGACATATCCTGGTTGAAAGCCTTATGCAGTCTGTTTGCGCCGCCGTCGGCTGCGATCCGATATCCAGCTGTGAAAAGTTAGCAATGTTCAGTTCGGGAGACCTGACTCACCTTTCTTCCAGACCAATTTGAGGAGATCTAAATTATTCAATGGCTGGTTGAGCACCAATAAAGCAAAAGCATTTTCCCTATGGTTCTCAGAAAGTAATCTGGCCGGCCTCCATTCTGTGAGCACTTCGAAGCCATCTTCGGGAAGAGCTTGATCAGCTCCGTCTGCCCGGCTTCCCATCTGTAGAATATAACTGTAACTGACAATTTCCAAAGAGAGTAAATGTGTCCGAGAACAATATATTATCAACGAGTGATATAACTATACATAAAATATAGAAGAGGAATATCTGGATGTCCTCGTAACATGCCCATGGTCGACGAGATAGATTGTGATGACGTGCGGATCCTGAGAGTTTGGCTAACGACAAGGGCTCAACTTCTCAAGAGACGAAATTCTCAATGCTCTTTTCCAGCTGCCACCTTTTCAATCAAAACTAAAATAAAAACAAGAATCTACATTTAACTCATAGAACGCCTCAAATATACACCCTTTCTAAGCTTCATTTGTGTCTATTTTCATGGGAGGAGTGTAAAACTGAGGAGGAAGGCAGGGCTGACCCTCTGAATCACCTGACACGACGTTGATAAAGTCCAAGTACTAAATCTAATCGGGCGGCAGCGCGTATGGCGATTACCTGACAAAATCCAGCCGCTTCGAAAGGGAGCTTGCTGATAATCTAAAGCCACAAAGCCACATATACTACTACACCATCGCCATTGCAACATTTCCCATAACGATAACGTCGGCAACAAGAGACGCCTCAGATGTCGACGTGATTGTGGAAAATATTGCTCCTTTGCTTCTCTTCTAGGATTCCTCTCCACCATGGCGCCCCTTGTCGATAATCCATCGATTGCGGCGGCGACATTGCACAATCCGCTGCCGTTGTACTTGCATACTTATATCTGGCCGTTTATGATCATCTGGCCCATCTTCTTCCGATATTACCTCTCTGACGAGCTGTATGATAAGCATATTGGAGGTCAGGAATGGACGTTCGTTTGGTGCGGCACCATCATCACGGCGCAGAGTCTCGTCTGGCTCAGCACGAACTGGAACGTCAATCTTAAATCATTATTCACGTCTACCAAGGCCAAGTCGGTTAAGGAGGCTCAGTTAATCAAGGTCCTTCCTGCTGCAAATGCCGGCTTGTCCGAAATCTGCAAGATTGTGAGAGATAATGTAATGAGAACAACCCCTCCAAGATCCTGTATGAACACGAATACTGACAGCCACCAGGAAGGAGGCAAGCCGAATATTTCGTTCCTGTTCCAAAAGCGACGATTCCTCTACGATGAGAAGAGAAACACCTTCTCTCCTCTTACATACGCTATCGATGCGGAGCCCAAGCCACAACTCGAAGACTTCCAGAAATCGAGGGGCATAACTTCGCCATCAGAGCTATCCAGACTACAACAGCATTATGGCAATAATACTTTTGACATTCCCGTACCGACCTTTGTCGAGCTCTTCAAGGAGCATGCCGTCGCGCCATTCTTCGTGTTCCAGGTATTCTGCGTTGGACTATGGATGTTGGACGAATACTGGTATTACTCGCTCTTCACGCTCTTCATGTTGGTTGTTTTCGAGAGCACTGTCGTGTGGCAGCGCCAGAGAACACTCAACGAATTCCGCGGAATGAGCATCAAGCCTTACAATATTTATGTCTTCCGGGAGAATAAGTGGATCGAGACGGAGAGCGACAAGCTTCTCCCTGGCGACTTGGTTTCGGTTGGCCGCACAAAGGAAGATAGCGGCGTGGCTTGCGACATGCTCTTGGTTGAAGGAAGCGTTATCGTCAACGAAGCTATGTTGTCTGGTGAGAGTACACCTCTCCTGAAGGATTCTGTCCAGCTTCGGCCCGGTGATGCAAGACTTGAGCCGGAAGGTCTCGACAAGACTTCCTTCCTTTACGGAGGTACCAAGGTTCTCCAGATCACCCACGGCTCCAACGACGAAGAAAGACCAAAGGTTGCATCCGGTGTGCCGGCGCCTCCTGATAACGGAGCAATGGCCATTATTGTTAAGACTGGCTTTGAGACCTCTCAAGGCAGCTTGGTCCGCACTATGATCTATTCTACTGAGCGTGTATCTGCCAACAATGCAGAGGCTCTATTCTTCATTCTGTTCCTCTTGGTCTTCGCGATTGCTGCATCTTGGTATGTCTGGGACGAGGGTGTCAGGAAGGATCGCAAGCGCTCCAAGCTTCTTCTCGACTGCGTCTTGATTGTTACCAGTGTTGTACCTCCTGAGCTTCCAATGGAACTCAGTCTAGCCGTCAACACTTCTCTTGCCGCTCTGAGCAAATTCGCCATTTATTGTACTGAGCCTTTCCGCATTCCGTTCGCCGGACGCGTTGATGTTGCCTGTTTCGATAAGACTGGCACCTTGACCGGCGAGGATCTCGTCGTCGAAGGTATTGCCGGATTAGGTCTCACTCATAGTGGAACTGATACCCCACGTGAGAGGGATGGTGCTCATAGCCATATCACTCCTGTTCTGGAGGCTGGCCATGAAACTACGCTTGTTTTGGCTACGGCTCATGCATTGGTAAGACTTGATGAAGGTGATATCGTCGGCGATCCTATGGAGAAAGCTACTTTGACATCTCTCGGATGGAAGCTCGGAAAGAACGATACTCTGACCAGCAAACAAACTATTGCTTCTTCTGGCAGAGGTGCTGCCTCTGCTATTGATACTGTCCAGATTAAGCGTCGCTTCCAATTCTCATCTGCCCTCAAGCGTCAATCTTCTGTCGCAACTGTTACCACGGTGGATCCAAAGACTGCAAAGAAGACTAGAAGTACCTTCGTTGCTGTTAAGGGTGCGCCTGAGACGATTGAAAAGATGCTTGTTAAGGTGCCGGAAACTTACGAAGAAACCTTCAAATACTTCACCAGAAAGGGATCGAGAGTTCTTGCTCTTGCCTATAAGCATTTGACTACTGATACCGAGCTTGGCTCTGGGAAAATCAACGAGCTGAAGCGTGAGAACGTTGAGGCTCAACTCACTTTCGCTGGCTTCCTCGTCTTGCATTGCCCACTTAAAGAGGATGCCAAAGAATCTATTCGCATGCTCAACGAGAGCAGTCACCGCGTTGTCATGATTACTGGTGACAATCCTCTTACCGCAGTCCATGTCGCTAGAGAAGTTGAAATTGTTGATCGCGATGTCCTTATCTTGGATGCTCCAGAGCATGATGATTCAGGAGAAAAGCTCGTGTGGCGCAGTGTCGATGATTTGATAAGCATTCCCGTCGATCCTACTAAACCTCTCGATACGGAGATCCTTGACACCAAAGATCTTTGCGTTACCGGTTATGCATTGGCTAAGTTCAAGGGTCAGCCAGCGTTCCTCTCACTGATCAGACATACCTGGGTTTACGCTCGTGTTTCGCCTAAGCAAAAGGAGGAGATTCTCATGGGTCTGAAGGATCTTGGCTATTACACGCTCATGGCTGGTGACGGAACCAACGATGTCGGTGCTCTCAAGCAAGCTCATATCGGTGTTGCTCTTCTTAATGGAACCAAAGAGGACCTTACGAAGATCAGCGAGCATTGGAGAAACACCAAGATGAAGGAGATGTATGAGAAGCAGGTATCGATGATGAAGCGCTTCAACTCCCCGACTCCACCAGTTCCCGTTCTTATTGCACACCTCTATCCACCTGGACCTACCAACCCACATTATGAGAAGGCTATGATCCGCGAAGCCGAGAAGAAGGGAATCACTCTTCCTCCCTCCGAAGGCGCAAAGGAAAATGGAATCGAAACAATTACCTCTCCTGGTGCTCAAGCTCTCATGGACGGCTCGAAGACGAACAAGCACCAAGACCAAATGAACAAGGCTGCTAGCATCGCTGATAGCTTCACTACGTCAATGATGGAAGCCGAGCTCGATGATGAGCCTCCCACCATTAAACTTGGTGATGCATCCGTCGCGGCTCCCTTCACCAGCAAGCTCAGCAATGTCATCGCAATCCCGAATATCATCAGGCAAGGTCGTTGCACTCTCGTTGCCACTATCCAAATGTATAAGATTCTCGCGCTCAACTGTCTCATCAGTGCATACAGTTTGAGTGTTCTGTACCTCGAGGGCATCAAATTCGGCGATGGACAAGTCACTATCAGCGGCATGCTCATGAGCGTCTGCTTCCTGTCCATTTCCCGAGCCAAGTCCGTCGAAGGTCTCTCCAAGGAGCGTCCTCAGCCAAATATCTTCAACGTCTACATCATCGGATCCATCCTTGGTCAGTTCGCCATTCATATCGTCACCTTGATCTACATCGCTCGCCTCTGCGACACCATTGCTCCGTAAGTCCTCTGCCTTCCTCCCTTATCTGCCTTACTAACCCAGTCAAGCCGCGACCCCGACATCGACCTGGAAGGCGAATTCACGCCATCGCTGCTCAACAGCGCCGTCTACCTGCTGCAGCTGATCCAACAGATCTCCACCTTCGCGATCAACTACCAGGGGCGTCCGTTCCGCGAGAATCTCTCCGAGAACCGCGGCATGTACCTTGGGATTCTGGGTGTCTCTGCGCTCGCCTTCAGCTGCTCCACTGAGTTCATCCCGGAGCTGAACGAGAAAATCAAGCTGGTGCCGTTTACGACGGACTTCAAGGTGCGGATGACGGCGACGATGCTGGTGGACTACATAGGCTGCTACGTCATTGAGAAGGGGTTGAAGTGGGGATTCAGTGATTATCGGCCGAAGGATATTGCGATTCGCAGACCGGAGCAGTTGGAGAGGGAAGAGGCGAGGAAGAGGATCGAGGCTGTGGAGAACGTGAAGAAGAAGAAGGAGGAGGATGAGAAGAAGGAGAAGGAGCGGATTGAGAAGGCGGAGAAGGCATTGGCGGACTTGAAGGCGAGGTGGAATAGATAGGGCGGATGCACATAGGGTGATGACGATAGACTTGTATTTTTTAGTGATAGATTTTTAATTTTTTTGATGCGTCTTGATGGCTGTGAGTGTTCTGCGTCTTTATGCCGTGGATGGTTCTTACGTGCTGGTCACTATCTTTCTTGTGCTTTGAGGCAAAGAGGAGTGTGACATTGAAACCCGATCTACCATGTAAGGTGAAGATGTGAAAGACGCACGTAGACCCTTTCTCATCCGTCACCTGTCTCTGTTCAAGGAGCGCTGCACCTCTGCGCCTTCGAAGCGACGATGGGCCATTAACCCATCTTACCTCTCGCTGTTGCGGATTCGGGATGTATGCTTAAGCCCAGCGTGCGCGAGGCCAGACGAGGCTGCAACGGGAGGGCTATACGAACAAACTTGGGTGGATTGCACGTCGGATTAGACGTTTTGAACTTCTGGTGATGGACTCCTAACAACATATCCCAAGCGTGGAATCTGGATGGACGTCTTCATCAGCTCTGGTATCATCATTGAATTTGGGGCCAGGGAGAAGGCCACAGTTCTGGGCCCGAGTTCCAGTCGTGTGCGTGCGTTGTTTGACGCTGTCTCTTGCTCAGGGGTGAAAGGTAGTCCTTCTATACGCAAAACGCGTGGTGGCAGGTCTTGTACTGTCCAGTCCGTCACCGTTGGCGTCGGAAGTGCTGATTGAGTCAGCGTCACAGCACATTGACATCGTAGGAAAGACAGACTAAGTGAAAAAGTAACAAGAGATGCTGCGTCTCTGTATCTTCTGAAGGATGATGGGCCAACCTGCATCTTCCCTTGTATTCGTCTGTTGCAGATGCCCAGACGCGTATATAACCCCCCGTTTCCCCTCTTTCTCACAATTCCCACCACCACCCACTCTTAGTAGGTCGACGGGTCGATTTTCACTTGCACAGCGAATGATTTGAGTGATGTGGCAATCTAGATTTCCTTTTTTGGTCTCCCTATCTAGAACATCTCGCTCCGGTCACTCGTTACCTCGAGCGCCTCCTCACCCTCTTGCATCTCCCCCCTGGCGCAGCTTACCTCCAAGATCACGCTCACAATGCAGATGTCCAACTCCAAAACCAGATCTCCCATATCTCCACACTTCTATTTATTTACAGTACTCCCACTTCACAACAACGAGGGAGGCATTCATTGGTATTACTTTAACGGCGCATTAATCGGTACCGAATGCGGCGCGAGCCCGATGGTGTTGTTCCCGCCGTTAAACGCCACAAACTGCGATTTAAAGAAGATGTCGCCGTAGATCTGGATGTTCGATCCGGAGGGCTGGATGCCGCCAAAACACGCTACAACACTCTGTATTAGCCTCAGTCACGGCAGAAATCACCCTGGGGCCGGTCTTACTATTGTCATCCACCGTCGCGAAATTGATAAACTTTCCCTCCACGCGCGCCATGTACAGACCCCCAACATCGACAAACAGATCCGGCAGCACCGCGTCGCACGGGAACGTGATACCCCCCACCGTCGCGTTATTCACCGCGCCCGCCACCTGGCCGTAGTACGCATTCACGACCGCAGGGTTGACGAGTATGAGCGTGGTTCCCGTGTCCGCGATCGCGTTCCCGCCGAGCGCATTTAATACTTGGCCCTCCCCGACCGAGAACTTGGTGGAAGAGAACTCCCAGAATCCGTTCGAGGTGTCGATGGGCGCCCAGGTCAAATCGCCCTGGAAGCGGCTCGCATCAATGGCGCCGAACTCGTATGCACCGACCTCGTCCTGGCGGAGGTCGGCGGTGAACACCGGTGCGGCGAGCGAGGGCAGCACGTTGTCGAAGAAGGTGCGTTGCTTGTTGGGCTGCACGGTGTTGAGGATGCTGAAGCCCAGCCCGACGAGGCCGTTGGAATTGGTATCGGAGATGAACGATGCAGAGACCCTGGTCGCCAATTCGATGGCCTGCTCCGCAACGCTCACCCCACCGATCGACACGGTGTCGGTGCCCACATTGCCCGAGGCACCGGAGCCGTCGCCGTAAGTGATGCTAAACGTATGACCCTGCAGGAGCCGAAATGTCGACGAGCGCTTCGGGTCATACACGGTGTGCCCCGTTCTCTGCTTGGCCGCAAGCTGCGTATTAAACACCCATAGATCGCTGCTGCCGGTGTCGAAATTCATGTCCAGCGTCTGCCCCCCGATATTGATCGCCGCGATGTACTCGAGGTCATTGGGCTCGACTGGCGTCGCTGCCACGATGCCCGTCCCGTTCGTCGCGTTGTTGAGCGCCAAGTGCGTGCTGTTTGACTGCGGGCGGCGGTGTGCGGCGGAGCGGTGAAGGCCCTCGGGTATGCTCATGCCGAATTTTTGGTAGGCTTTGAGCAGTTCGCGCGGCCCATGACGTCCAGTGAAGGAGAGGTTGCGCTTGCGGTGGACTTTGAAGGAGCGTTTTTGGATTTTGGAGGTGGGGGCGGAGAGGACGAGGGTGACGAGGAGGGCGAGAAGGAGGAGGAGGCGGGAATGCATCATGGCGGTAAGGTGGTGGTGTAGATGTTGGAGATGGAGAAGATTTGCCTGGAAGAAGGGAACGCCACGCCAGGTGGATCTGCAAGAAGTGAAAAGGAAAAAGAAAAAGAAAATGTATGTATATAAACAAGTCTAAGAAGTGAATGGAATGCAGTCTAAGCCTCTAGCACAAAGAAAACGAAACGTTGAAATCGTCGTCAGGAGCCCGCTCCACGAAAGAGAAGTGAAGAAGAAAGAAGAAAGAAGAAACAAGAGAGATGAGAGAGAAAGGGAAGAGAGATAGAAGAGAGATTGAAGAGAGATAGAAGAGAGACCAAGATACGTCTACGCAAACCATGGAGAAACACAGAGACGACGAAGTACACGCGGCTCAGGCGCAGGGATCGACATGCGCCTGTAGCGATGCATCTCGAACAACGTCGACGTCGGTGGTTCCATTGTACCAGACATCTAGGCCCATGGTTGACTCCACACAGAAAGTGCAGCATCATGGCGGGGAAAGGCATCGATTGGGTAAGGACGGGCGGAGGGTGGTTTGAGGGTCTCGAAATCCTCCGATGGGGCAACAACACATAGACGATGGAACAGTATTTATTTAGATTAGAATTGGATGGTGGGCAGATCTGAGACGGCCAGGTGAGGTTCTGGAGAGGTGGTGGTGTAAGAGTGAGAAGTAGAGATAAAGAGTAAAGGGTGAAGAGTATAAACATATGTCTGATATCCATCATCGCATTCCTAGCGCCAGCGCCAGCGCTTCGCCGATTGGCTAGCCGCGCGTTTCACGTTGCCCCTTCCCGAGACGACGAGACGACGAGACGACGAGACGACGAGACGCCGCGGCCTTGAAACCGAAACCTTAAAACCCGAAACCTCGAAAGGGTACATTCCTCCCGTCAGAGCTAGCAACACCTGAAACAGATGCGAGTCAGTTACGTGGCGGAACACAGGGGGCGGTTGCGCAAGCAGGAGCTCGAATACTTCTGGTTCCGTGCATACTGACTGGATACACATACATACAGTAGATCGATACAAGTATATGGATGTATGGATACCACTGTGTGGATATGAAGTCGTCAGCTCTCCGCTTCATCTTCAGTGAGTGCGTGGATATTGGAGTTGAAGCTGACGCAGAGCCTCTTTCTTCCCTTCTCGACGCTTCTGGCAATGAGAGCGCAACCCTCTAGCAATCTCTGGAGACGGCGACGTAGGTCCAAAGATGTCCAAAGATCTGAACTATGACAAATCTTATTAAGCATTCCTCGACAAGCACACTGATTTTTGGGAATGCTTTATAACCTCTCTCCCCTGGGCCCTTTTCCCTCTCCCCAATGAGGCGCACAATACATTTCTCATCTTCACACCTGACGCAACGTGTGTTGTGCTTCACAAAGGCCATCTGTGCGTTTCGTTTCGATCTACCGATCAAAAGATGCCATGCTATGCCGTACGTACAATATCCCGTGCCTATATACGAACGCCATCCAACGCCCTCCCCGCCCCTGTAATCCCAGAAAACCCGCCATTTAAAAATCCTGCGCGGCGCGCTTGCACTGCGCAGTGAAGAAGGGTATCTGTGCCCCGCGTATATCCTCGCATCAAGCAGGCTTCATGCTGTACATGCACGCTCCGCGGATACGCCAATACTCCCACCTCATCATTTCATCACGTCATACATAACCCCCATCCCTTCCCGCCCAATCCCATACACCCCTACGCCCGCCCCATCGCCGCCCTCATCGGCGTCGTCGGCAACTCGATCTCGTCATCGCTACTCTCCTCCTCCGGCCTCGCATCCAGCATCCTCTCAATCTCATCCTCGCCCAACAGCCTCCTCTGCCCCTCACCACCCCCAATCCTCCTCCTCGCCCGATACCTCGCCGTCCCCGTCTCATACGCCCTCGGCGTCGTCTCTCTCTCCGTCTTCAGCGGACTCTGCACTCGTGACCCCTGTTGCGCGCCCGGGAACGCCCCCATGAGCGGGTTCCCCGGACTGCTCATGAACAGCAGCGTCGCGATCGCGTCCTGCTCCTGCAGCGACTTCTGCGTCGGCGTCTGCAGCGCGTCGGCGCGTGGCGTGCGCGCGCCTTGGCCCGGCGTGCTCGGCGCCACGATGGTGGAGGTGAGGCTGCTTTGGCTGAGGTCCGAGGCCGTCGTCTGTAGTAGCGTTCTCTGCTGCGGGGGTTTCGTCGGAGAGCGAGCGTATTGGGGAGGGTTGCGCGGGGCAGAGGAGAGGTCGGCCGAGGGCTGGAGGGAGAGTTGCGAGGAGGAGGGGGAGGAGAGCCCGGTTTGGCGCTGGTTCTGTGAGCGCCAGAAGGACTCGTAGGTGCGTGAGGAGGGCTGGTTGTCGGTGAAGGATATGGATTCGCGGCGTTCGGCTGATGCTGTGAGGGTGCTGGGTTGCGATGATGCGGCGGAGAGACCTTGGCGACTTGCGATTGCTGCGCGTGGTGAGCTGATGAGGTTCCTGCGCCCGTTTATCGTGGATGTTGACGACGCAGGAGAAGCACATTGGGAAGCTAGAGATTCCACTTCGTAGATGGGTAATGATTCCCAGCCTTTGTTCACCTTGACCATTGCATACGAAAGGAGCGTTCGAAGTTCTGAAGTCAGTTCCCTCGGGCTCATAGCAGAAGAGGCCGCGCTTATAGCGCTCGTATTCCTCGAGTGCCCACCATTGTAGTCCATCGCCGCACTATCCGACGAGCTTGACCCAGACGACCTCCTCACATACCCATCAATCGTCCTCTTCTGGCCCGCATTCGTCGCAACCGTCAGCAGCGGTGCTCCCGCCTCGTGCGTATCCGGCACCGATCTTGCAACATCCTGCGCCTGGAAGCCCTGATCGTGCGAGTGGCTGGAGAAATTCGAGCTCGGCGGCGTCTCGTTGTCCGGCACCGTGGATTGCGAGTTATGGCTCGACCCCGACTCTCCGGCCGGATTAGATATTTGCGAGCTCGTCACAATGGCATTGCTAGACTTGTGCGCCGCGGCATCTGCTGCGGCATCTATGCTAGCAGCCGTTGCAAACGGCGTCGTCGCCGAGAGTGGTAATGCGCCATCCTCGGGACGCGAAACCGAGGCCACCTCGTTGAGCGCCGCGACCGCGACTTCATGTGCGCTCATCATAGTGCCACTGTTTCTCTTTTTTCCTCTTTAAATCGCAGGATTGTTTGTCTTCTTAACTTGCGTGTGAAGAGGGATATGCAAGGCAAACTGTCTATATATACGTGATCCTTTGTGTGTGGAGCGCAAACGTTGGGTGGCAGGCGTCCTCGCGATTCTGCACCCGAATTACGCGGCGGCGCCAGGGCTGGATCCCTTTGTGGCGCGCGTGCTGTGCTGGCTCGCTGAGAAGCAAGCAATTGGCCTGTTTATACAGTCAAAACGGCAGCGAGAGCAAACAGAGAGTGAAGAGGTGAGACAGTGTGATATGGGGAATAAGGATATGGGATATGCGATATGGAACATGCGACATGAAGAGATGGAGCGAGTTGTCGAGCGAGTCTTCGTGGTGCTGTTGGTGTTGGCGGACGTGGTGGGGGATCAGGACGCTAGTGCCATAGTACACGCTATCACATGACCGAGACACCGACGCATCACCGTCAGGCACGCTAGGCCGGAAATGGATGCAGAATCTTGACGTTTGCGTATGGTATTTATATTCATCCATATCTTCATACATGTATTCATACATATATTCATGAATGGAATTTTGTATAAAAGATCGAGTATATTGTCGTCATGTTTGCTTTAACAATGTATAGCAGGTTCAGTTATCAAAACCAACTCTCCGTAGTCCCTTTTCAGAACTGCATTCATGCTTGCCAAATCATTAGTAAAACGCCTGGTATATCTATATGCTATCATTACCTTCCTCACGGAGGCCTTCCCCTATCATTCTCCCGCGAGTTGATCACGCCCATTGCCATCATTCTTCGTCTTTATTAGACGGCTGATCAACTCCTTCAACTCCCCCACCTCAGCCCTCAGCCTCCTAACCTCAATCGTCGCCTGGTCATCCTCCACATTACTCTTCGAACTATCCACAATCTTCGTCCACCCCTCTCCCTCGAAATCCACACTATCAATCATCTGCTCCCACTCCTCGACCGTATCATCATCTTCCTCCCCGCGCGTCCTATTACTCTTGACACCCCTCGCGCTCCTCAGCTCAAAGAACGCCGCCACCACCAACAGCGGCGAATACAGCGCCGCCATCACATAATCGTTCAATCTCTGATACTTCGCCCTCGGCAGCCACCACTCAAACGGCACCACCAGCCCGAAGATCTCGACCAAGTTGAACGGCGCAATGAACACATTCTCGTCGGGCGCGCGCACATACTGCATCGTCTTCTGCGCAAACAGCGCCATGTACTCGTCCAGCGCATTGCCCGTGATATCCTCATACGCCGAGTTGTACAGCGCGATCAGGATATTCAGCAGGATCACCATCACGGTGAAGGTGAAGATGTAGTACAGGATGATCCCGAAGGGCGGCGCGAACGCGTCGAACCCGCTGAAGTCCGGCGAGCCCAGGATCGCGTTCGCCATGCTCTGCAGGATGAAGACCGTCGCGTCAGACCGGCTGTCCACGTTGTCCATGCCGACGAAGGCTTGCAGGAAGCCGATGATGACGACGGCCATCAGTGCGAAGAAGATGATGGACTCTTTCATCATCACTTTGAGAACTACCAGCATGGCGCCGAAGAAGCGGAAGGTGTCTAGGAAGAGCAGCAGCCGGCCCCAGAACATCGGCGCGGAGAAGGCGAGGAAATTGTATGAGAGTTGGTTGAAGCGCTCGCGCTGGTCGTCATGTGGTGGATGTGTAAGCGCAATGGCCCGCGTGACGAAGGATATGCCGAGCAGAGCGTATAGCGTCAGATTGAAGGCGTTCCAGAAACCGAGATACATACGCCCAACTTTCCACAACTTGGACACTTCATCACAGATGAAGCCGAAGGTGAAGATATACAGAAGCACTTCCGTGATATCGAGGTCGCCAGTCGGGTTGACGGTGTTGATGGCGCCGGTGTAGAGACCGAGGTAGACTAGAGATATGACGACTTGAGTTGCGTTCTGGTAGATGGGCGCACGCATACGATCAGGGTGGAGGTGTGCGAAGTAGCTGGGGTTGGCTTTCTCCTTGTAATCCACGAACGTGGTTGCGTCGTCATCGTCTTGGATAAGCCAGCCTTTCCACAGATATTTCACTGTCTTCTGATAGCCAGACGAGCTGATAACTCGAAGGGCGTGTAAGTCGACTGCCTTCTCGATGACATTCGTGACGGGCGTCTTCTTGCCGTCCAGGATGGTTCCGTATCTCTTCAGCAGCACTGAGTGCATCAGATAATCCATATCATCCTCGCCCTCAATTCTGCGCAGCGTCAGCCAACTAACCCCATGCCATCCCGAGTCTCGCATTCTTCCATCTCACATTTGTTTCGCAATGACCTCCGCCGCCGTCGCCCTCACATTATGCAGATCCGCATCCCAGATCTCCAGCCAGGCGCGCCTCTGAAACCACCGCTTATTCACCAACAAGCAATACACCACGCACGCGCCGTAGTCCTTCCCCCCAGCCTCCTTCGCCGCATTGATCACCTTCGGCGTGATGATCCGACTATGCGCTTTCGTGACGAGGTCCTTTTCCAGCTCGCACGGCACGCTTTGCTCGATCAGGTAGCACAGGCGCAACGCAACTTTCGTGACTTCTTCAGGCGGGATGCTAGACGGTAGGCCTCCGGCATGGTAGGTTGGCAGCACTGCGTTTTGTTAGATGGCTGATATGGAACCGTGGGCTGCTCGTGGGTGCGGAGGGGGCAGGGGGCACATACGTCGTCGTCGAGCTTCTGACGCGACGTGGGAGCGCTGATCGCGGCCCCAGAACGTCGCCCAATTGAACGGCATCATATTGGCAAACAACTGTCGCGAAGACTCGATGGAAAGTCGACGGCGCTGATTGTTGTCAACTGCTCTTGATGCCCTGGATCAGAGCAAAAGCTATGAAAGAAGAGTCGTGAGCGGGAAGTATGCCACCGCCAATGTTCAGCTCTATGTTGACAGCGGAGGTGCGCCGCCGGCACCATGACGTCGGTAGAGAGATCTGAACCAGCATCCTGGGCCAACCCCGAAATCTGGGAATGCGGGGGAGTTTTGTGAGCGATTGTTCAGATGCGTTCAATGCTAATGCATACTATGAAAATTATTCGAGAATCAAGTCAGCTTCAGGTAAACGACGTTTCTTAAATCCTTGAGTGTAAGCTGCCAAGCATAGTATAACTGTATAGGTACCTATGTATACATAACATGCTTCTCATTATGCATGGTTCATCCTGAATCATAATGGAAAATAGATGTGAAAGCGTGTGTTCTCAATTGAGGAATATATTCATATATAATATATACAATCTGACATTCCGACATTCGCAAAAGTACAGCTTAAGCCTATAATCCGTCGCCATCACTTTTCTGCCAGAATAATCTTGTTCTCATCTTCACATAGCGGACGCTGAATCCGTCATGGGTGTCTTCAGACTTCGAGCTTCCCAACCCTCCGAGCGACGGCGTCTGTGAGAAGATCATAGTAGTATGGGACTGATTATTTTCACAAAGTGTTCTATATTCTATTCGACCTCCGGAGTTTGGTGGTCGTTAATATATGCTGTAGGACTCCGTAGATGTTTTTCCGAGACGCAGGAATACAGCCAATAAGAATCCAAAAATCCAAGTGGAAGAGCTTCCAAGAAGCTGGCTGCGTTAAAGTGAAGAAGACGGGTTCAATGCGGAAAATGATCTCAGAGAAGCTTAAAGCTTAATTTGAGTCAAGATGCCCAGAGGCCCAGTTCTGCCTTGGCATGTTTGTATCGAGTACATGCATCATCTCCTTGAGGTAAGAACAAGACATCCAGGATTCATAATCGACGCCTCGCTCTCCAGTCTTTAAATATTTCGTTCCATTCGCCTGGGATTCTTCTTTAAACCACTATTTTGAAGAGCCCGCGAAGGACGTCGACTTTCTAAGTCACCGTGCGCCCCTCCCTATTCCCTCCGTGCTGCAACAAAATGCCAAACTCCCCGAATATCCGCGCGCGCTGTATATGATATGCTGCCGCCTCAACGCTCTCCTCGACCACCCTCAAAATCTCGGCGCTCACTTCCCCACCTGCCCACTCTCATACGCCCCCGCAAAATCCAGATGCTCAATCATGCTCGTGATCTGATCAATCTCCTTGCTCAGATCCTCCATATTCATCGCCAGACTCGAGACCTCGTCGAACTTCCGCCGCTTGTTCGCATCCGAGATCATCTCACTGACCAGGAACTTCTGCTCTTCCAAGACGATCATTCGTTCGCGTAACTCCTTCTCCTCCGCCTCCATCGCCAGCACCGAACTGCTGCTGCTCATCTGGCTCGCCGAGTCGATGTCGCTGTACTTGATCGCAGCCAATGCGCCGCCGTTCCGTGACGACGCCGAGGCGCTGCTGGCACCATGAGGCGATGCGTGCTTGAGCATTTTGGGAAGCGCCTTGAGTGGTAACATGTGGAGATGGAGGAAATTCGATGCTTGCTGGTATATTGCTTTTTGCAACTTAATCTGTGTGTCTGATGTCGTTGGGAGGTCTCGTATGCGCTTTGCTGCTAAATCGTATTTTCCAAAGGAGTCGATCAGTCGCTTTCGGACTTTCGATGCTTCCGCCAATTGCGTGTGTGAAGGAGGTCTATCGGGGTCTTGCAGCATCGGCAGCGTTCGCTGAAAGCTGGCTAATAACGGGCGTATGCCCCTCTCAAACTGTAAAAGGTTCTCATATGATCTTTGGACTTGGGGTTTATGGGATAATTCAGCTTCGAAGTCCTTTTTGCTAAAGATTGTCGTCTTGCAGTCCCGGCACATCCTAATATCTAAACTCACGCTGCCTGGAGGTTTGTCTACCAGATATTTAGTTTCTGAAGCCAACAAATCTTTCCAAAAAAAAGGGAGGGGTGAGACAACATACTCGTAGCAACGTTCAGGCCAACTTCAGTCGAGCATGCTGTCCGTGGATCAGCACACACAACTCGCCCGCATATCCTACAGTGATGCCTCCTAAACGTCCATGACCCGAATTCCTGCTGGCAGAATGGACATTTTGCTACTTTAGCGTCTTCCTCCCATGTAACCACAGCCTGCTCGAGAGTCTTTCTTGGATCATTTCGACCGCCTGACAATAGCCCTCCACCACCACTAACCACAAGATCCTCCGGCGGATTCGCAAGCAGCTGCGTAAGTTTCGACAGTCGTTTCTCCAACCTCGAAATCTCGAGATAATGCTTATCGACCCTTTGCCGTCGCAATGCCAGAAAAGTATCTGTGTGATTTCGTATCAGACCATTATGGTCATTATATCCCTCTCTTGACTTATAACATGTTTCGCAGCACCGGCACCAGAATCCTCGCACCGGCTCGTGTTGTGCTGATCTCGACAGCTTTATCTGATACATCGTGTGATCCTCGCAGAACAAGCGCCCGCACTTCCTGCAATTGATGTTCCCGTTGACCGAGCCCAGCCTCTTGCCGCATGACGGCTCTGTACAGACATCGTTATAGCCATGTTTCTGCCAGTGTGCTCGTGTGACAACTTCGTCTGGGTCGGGCTGCCGCACTGGCTCGACCGTTCGGGCAGGTTGATTCGGAGCTATTGTCGATTGTATAGGTAGTGCCGCGAGCACATCGTTGGACTCGAAGACATCCAGGCCCTTGAGCTTCTGGTTGATCACAACTAACGGCTGGAATTTCTTCGCTTTAACCACTTGTTTCTCAAACCAATTCTTCACCTCGTCCTGCTCCACCTCCGCCAGCTCTCTATGATCGTCATCCAGATGCCGATTTAGTTGCAGAAGCGTCATCTACCAGCCATCAGCTCTGCGTCCGTCTCCCACCCTCCCTCCCCCAACTCACCATCTCCTCATTACAAATCGGGCAAACCAGCCTCGTACTCGCGGCCGTAACCTCCCCCCCTCCACCCCTATTCTCCAAGCTCACCCTCTCGCCCAACATCTCCGCCCTATCCGGCAGCGGACTCGTGCCCAGCGGCGTGCTCACGCCGCTCTCCACGCTCCGCACGCTCTCCGTGATGCTCAGCAGGCTGCTGGAGCGATTGTGCGCCGGCGCCGGCGGCGCCAGCCCCTTGCCGCTCCCCAGGATCCTCCCGCCTCCGAGCTTGCGCGCAGCCATGGCGGGCGGGGGGTGATAGAGCTCTCGTCGCTCGTGTGCGTCGTCGCCTTGCGTTGCACGAACGAAGGCCAGGCGATGATACCGGCAGGGTCCCGCACGCACGGTCGGAACGTGTGAGCGAGATGTCGCCGCGCTACACTAGGCAGGGTAGGTAGGGATTCCTTATCGCTTATCGGCGCCGCGCCGCTGTCAAAGAGGCGTCTTCGCGGGGCATGGCATGGCGTGGAGAAAGTTGGTGCTCTCGAAGTCGATGAAGAACAAGTGATATGGCGCCGCCGAAGGAATTCCCAGAAGTCCAGGGAGGAGGGTCGCTGTTGTTGGCGTGGCAGATTCGGAATAAGAGGGTCCTAGTCGTGGGAGGTGGCGAGGTAAGGCAGCCTTTGTAATGAACACTTCAAGCAAACCTTAACTGACAGCCATCTAGGTAGCAGCAGGACGCATCTTAAATGTCCTCAACGCCGACGCAAAGGTCACGGTGGTGTCGCCACGCAGCGGCCTAAACCCAGAAGTCGCGCACAGGATCGAACGGGGACAGGTCGACTACCTCGACCGCAAATTCCAGCCCGCGGACCTCGACGACGTGGACATGGTCCTCACGGCCGTCGATGACCCGGCCGCCTCCACCGAGATCTGGAAGCTGTGCAAGGAGCGCCGCATCGCCGCAAACATCGCCGACGTGCCCTCGGAATGCGACTTTTACTTTGGCAGCGTGCATCGCGACGGCCCGCTCCAGGTGATGGTCAGCACGAACGGAAAGGGCCCGCGCTATGCAAATATTGTGAGGAGGGAGATTGCGAGGAATCTCCCGGAGAGGATTGGCGAGGGGATTGAGAAAGTGGGGAGGCTGAGGCAGATGTTAAGGAAGATTGCGGCGCGGCCAGAGGAGGGACCTAAGAGGATGGCTTGGTATGTTGTGCTGAGGGTGTAGTGGGGTTGGCTTGTGCTAACAATGGATAGGATGATTAAGGTCAGTGATGCGTATAGCCTTGAGGACCTGTGTGCGATGGATGAGAAGGATATGGCGAAGCTTCTTGAGTTCTATGGTCCGAATAAGGTACCTAGTTTGGGATGTCTAAAGGCAATGAACAACGAATTCGACGCATTTGATGGCAGTTTTGGATTCTATGTTGGTTGAGAAAAGCGCGATTTTGTAAGATACTAGAAGTGTTTTGTATACCAGAGAGTGAGGCGCACAAAAGGCGGGCACAAGGAGTTGGAGCAGGAAGAGCCTTGGATCTGGATGAGAACATCAGATCACAGAGGCATGTACATATAAAAGGTCCAGAATACTCGGAGTCTCGAATAAACGTGGTGATATATTGTCATTTTGATGCAGAACATACATAACGTATCATACAAGGCCACCCCATCTACTTGGAGTATGATTGCCCGCTTCCGTTGAACTCCAAACAAGGACAGTCGTCTGCTCGAACACGCTCAAATGTTAAAACATGCTTCCAATAAAAACCGCTCCAAGCCACCCATCCCCAAAATCTACACGTCAAACCCTGGAAACTCTACTCGCGACGGCTCGCTCTCCCTGGCCTTGAAGACAGTGGCACTCGATAAGTGCTATCAGGGCTCGAAGGCGATCTTGGTCTCGGAACCGGTGGAACGCCAAGCTTAATCTCCCCTACTCTCCTTAAAAGACCCTGAAGTGCCAGACGAATCTCCAGCCCCATATCTTTATTGAGAAGATCCACGGCGAGCGGGTAGAATCTAGAGATATGCTTCGTAAATCCTTCTTCTGGAAAGTTGGTATAACCTTCCATCACATCAACAACAACTGGTCTCCAAGCAATGATGTTCCTTTGTTGTGATTCCTCATCCAGCAGCGTATAACTGCGAATGATATCCTCACAAAGAGGCACCAGTGCTGCCTCGGTATCGGCGCGATTGAGCTTCCTCTCTTCACTCTCGTCATGATACATCCTTAAAAGTATGCTGACATATGTGGATGCGCTACCACTCTCCTGCTTCAGCAGGTTGGGTGGCTGCTTCATGAAACCTTCTCTCCATAGCCGCATGCGCAGCTCCTTGTCATTATTGAACTTCTTTGCGAAGAGGAAGCTGCTCTTCAATAAGCCCATCAGACGCAGGAGCTCTGGACTGGGGATCTGAGCATACACTGCATCGTTCGAGAACAGTTCGTTGACTGTTTCGATCATCAGCAACTGCAGCACACATTGAGTGATGATTTGATTAAAGAAGCGTCGGCGAGCTGCAGTGACAGGGACAGGCTGTTCACGCGCTTCAATGTGAGGTTTGTAGTCCTCCAAACCTGACGCAGAGTTGTTTACATTGGGACCGAGTCCTTCGTCATCCACCATGCTTCCGGAATCTGAAGTCGTGGTTCCATTTGCTCCGTTGATCTTCAATGAAGAAGATTCACCATGTTCCACATTGCCTGCACTTGAGGTTCCATTCTCGAAGCCATTTGATGAGAGTGCTGGAGTAGAGGGGTTGGTAGCAGCCGAAAAGAGCTCATGTGCTGTGGTCTTCTTGAACAGGTTAACGAAGCATCCAACGACCTTTGCCCAGTGCTCGGGCTTAAACTTGTTAACATTCTGTAGGATAAGTTGCTGTAAGCAGTTGCTTCCGATTCGTGCAATGGTATCATTCTCTTGACAGATGCAGAGCGCCAAAAGGTCCAAGAACCTGTCAAGCATGTACTCTAGTGCTTCAAAGTAGTGCGTAAATAACGTGATCATGCTGCGAAGAGCCTGAATCATTGTGGTCGAAAGCCAGACGGAGAGTTCTTCATGTTTCAAGACATTTGACAGTTCCGATTTTGACTTCAGTACCATGAAGATCGGGTACAGGAGTTGTCTCCAAACGATGTCCCAGAAGTCTGGTGGGAAGTCTCCGCCATACTTGATGAGTGATTCGAAGAGATAATTGAGAGCGTTGGAACGGATTTCAAGATCCTCCCCTGTCATCAGCACATCATGGAATGCAAACAAGACGGGAAACCAGAATGCTTCCTCTTGCGATGTACGGCTTGGTTCATTCTTGGAGCCATCCTTTGTCGGTATTGAGCCATCAGAGTTCGCTGTCGACCTCAAGGAAAGCGGGCACTCAGGTGTCTTGAGCATCGTGGGAATAATTGATTTCAGAGTTTCCATCGCTTGAAGTCCCTTCTTTTGGAACCTTTGGTTCTTGGAGAATTCAACAAGACACACCACAAGGTCAGCAAAAGCACCTTGCGAAATAACAACGCCGAACCGGGTCTTATAGATCTGATTGACGTTGTCAAATGCAAGATTGACAATGCTCTCATATGGCTCTCTTGCAGCGACTGTAAACACGGCAAACATTGTCCGCCATCCTGAACGAATATTTTCACCGCGAGCCTGTATCATTTGGATGAGACAGCGGAGAGCCATGTCTTTCACAGCGACCACGTTGCTATTTGACACAACATGCTCGAAGGGTTTAAGGAAATCCTTTTGGAACTTAAAGCCTGGGAGTTCCTCCATCTCCAAGAAACGCATTGAAAGTTGCCGCAATGAATCGAGGGCAAAGAAAACAACAGCTGTGTTGTTATGGCAGCCGACCTTGTTGAAGTGCTCTCCTAGAACAACCCAAATATTTGTCCACTCAAAGCGAACACGGGTCATGTTGTAGTAACTGATTTCAACAAGCTTTTGAAGACTGTAAGTTCTTGGGGATTCGTTCTGACCTGATATCTTGATTTCATCCCAGCTGACTTCTGTCAAAGCTCTCACGAAATGGACAATCGCTTCTCCTGAAAGATTTGCTGTGTTGGTGAAAATCCTATCAACTCCTTTGATGATCTCATCGGAGCGGCTTTCAAGTGCAATCTCGACCGAATAACCTGTGCTTTGGGTGGTAGAGCGTGGTCGCTGTCTTGGCCTCTGGCTCACTGAGGATTTTCTAGGTTCGCCAGAACCCGGTCGAGGAGCTGGCACAATGCGGGCCTTCGAAACATCCGGAATTGCTCGTTCGTCTACTCCACCAGAAATGAGCTGTAGGCGATCCAGCTGGCTGATGCACATGAGAATGTCTTTCCAAGATTCCTTAAGAAGATTTCCCTCCGTCTGAGCTATCTCCAATAGAACCTTGAGGGCTTCCACATTCTTGGCCATCATTTCTGGTAGATTATTGAGGTTGGTTGAGTTCTTCAAGGCCGAGATAAACGCCTCGCGAGGTGTTTCCAAGTCAAAAAGACACGCAATACGAATAGCCAACTTCATGCCCTCCATACAAAGCTTGATAATCTCAAGATTCTGCGCCGTTTGCATCTGTCCAGACAAGCCGGAAAAGAAAGACATCCAGGTGACTTCAAACATTGGCCCAACATGCTTGAATGAAGTTGCTGGAATGAATTTTGAGTCGCCAGACTTAGAGGCATTGCGGCGTTGATTCCTGAAGAGGGTCTTGAAGAGCTGCTCTGATCGGAAAGAGATCTCTTCTGCTTGCTGTAAATAAGCCTCACGTTGGAGATCACGGCCGACTGTCGCAAGAGCTTGTCCTAAGCCAGAGGCAATACCACCACTAGGCTGAGGTAGGATCCCCATAGCTGCTGCTGCCTCCCGCTCGCTCTTCAGGACAATTTCATTGCTAGCAATTTCCTCGTAGATACCAATCAGGTATTCATCCGGCAAATTAGCATTATCGTTGATACCTCTATTGTTCTTAACAAAATCTTCTGGGGTCATGCGCCGGGCAACCTTCGAACTGTGAAGATCTGTATTGAGCATGATCACGGAATATGCCAACACATATGCAGTATCGGCATTTGCGAATGCATTCGGATTACCTGTAACATATCGATTGGCAAACTTCAGCATGAAGCGATCAATTTTTTGAGCTTCTCCTGGAAGACGGAATGACTGCAAGAATTGTCTGAGGGAATCAACGAAGCGCCGGTGGCTGAAATCCATATTATCGACAAAGGCGTGCATAATCTCGATATGTTTAGGGTCTCCCTCCCCTAGGTATTCGCCAATCTGTGCTTTATCCAGTCTGTCGTCCGTCAGAAGGAAGCGCGCAATATCCTGTGGACTGTCGCTTGGAATAAAGCCTTCAGAGAGGAGAAGTTTGATTCCTCGTTTTGGCTTGAAGTTGAATTGCTTGATGGCATTGGCCATAGCTGTTTTTCGTTGTTTGGCCTTTTCAAGTTGGTCTGGATCGTCTTCAGGAACAGGGGTGGAGGGCGGTAAAGGAGTATCACCGTCAGTGGGTTTCGACAAGGAATCGCGGGAAGGATCAATGGATGCTCCTCTGAACTCATCTGTCGACCCTCGCGGGTCCAGGCCTTCTGCCCCCCCGAATGCGACATCAGTAATTCCTTGCTGAGACCAATTTACTAGGGATCTCAGAGTTTCCACAAGACAATCCAATGCTTGACGTTTTAGTATGTAATCTTTCGGTATATCCGATTCATGCTCCTGGTGGTGGTGCATATCCTTTGTTGAAAGCTGTGGCGGCATCCCTCCTTTGGATTGCCATTCATAAGACGTCTTATGGCTCCGTTCCTCATACTGTTGCTGTAGAATTGGACTAATGGTGACCGAAGTGCTTGAGGCCTTTGAGAGATCTTCGATGAGTCTTTGGAACATATTATCCAAAGCTGTTCGATCGCAATCATAATTGAGATATGTTTCAACAAGCGCACGTGGATCGGCACATAGTCTCTGCAAAATTCCCATAAAGTATATCTTTTGGTTCAGGGGAGCATTTCGCCTCTCAATCAGCGCCAGATATATCTCGTTGAGGAAAACCTCAATCTCTTTCTGTAATTCTAGCGTTAGACACGACCACAGAGCCAAATAAAGAAGTGCTGCTTGCCTTGAATGGTGCCCGCATATATTTCAGCATCAACCAGAAAATCTCGCAACACACTTCGTAAACTCTATCCACGGAACTAGCACCGTTTCTGGTAATGCTTAGGCAAAGATAGAATTTCACAGCGGATAAGAAGCTCGTCCGCTCGTTGCTTTTGCTATTCGTGATCGTGCAAAGTGGCGATGCAAAGACCAAGACATGGTTGTTCAATAAATGGTGGATGAGATGGAGGGATATTAATTTCGAGCGCATAGCCTGGCTCTTTAGGTCGAATAATTGATCGGGAGGGAGAATCTTCGTGCTCAGGTTGCAGAATGACCGGAAAACCAGGTATGCGTCCCTGATATAGACCTCGTCTTCAACTTCATCGTCGCCACTCTCCTCAGAGCCATCTTCTGGGGACTGGACTGATGCAGCTCGTGAAGCCTTCTGCTTAAGTTGCGTCACCATCGTCGGGCCATCTCCCATATGTGAATCATCGAAGTCTTTCCTATGTTCGAGATCCTTCAGTGTAAGCTTCGGGCCATCCTCGGCCGACTGAGAAGTCTCTGAGTCGACCCTTTCGATATATGTGCCCACGGTGCTCTCGGAGTCTGCCACCACAGACCCATCCACAAACAATTCGGAGGCAGTGATCGTGACAAAGCTGCCGTTGGCTGTGCCTTTTCCAAGTCTCGAGAGGTTTTGCCGGGCCTCCTTCATATGTATCCTGGTCTTGACTCTTTCGAATACTGTGCCGACCATCTGCGTCAAGGTACCTTGTGCGACTTGTTGGTTGCGGCTATTTTTCGACAGGAGGAAGACATTGTAGACTTGCCGCACAGCTTTCAGGAGGCCAGCCCCGTGAACGATGATTTTATCATTGAGGACAGCGGCAAGCAGCGATCCGACAATCTGCAGCTGAACCTCGACCGGCGTACTCTCTCCCTGAAAACAGTTGCATATCGTATCGATGGCCCGTTCAATGAGTGGTGCTCGGTCGGGATCGCTCTCTGCGGGGGTTGCGGAAGGGACCGAGAAGTAGGAATAGCTAATCAGCTTCCCGATGCAATCGAGCGCGGTAGTGGTGAGGATGATATTCGTCGATAGAGTTGTAGCCAGCTGCAGAGGAAGAAAGATGACCTCGGGATCGGGTAATTGAGGTTCATGCGCCTTGATATCGTCGAGGGCCCTCTTCGTTGCCTCCCCAAGCTGAGGCTTCTTGTGAGCCTCCTTTGATGCAGCGATGGTCTCGAGAGCTGAGACAACGAATACTATGGAGCTCATGGTGTCCCTCATCTCTCATCGAGCCATTCCAGTCGTCCTGGCTGTGGTGTGTTTATGGTAGATGGTAGATCGTCGATCGTAGATCGGGGTGGACTCGATGCCCTTGTGAAATAATAATATATTTCGAGATGCCGCGTATCTACAGACTACAGTACTAAGTCGGTGCATACCGCATACCTCCGGGGCCTATTGAGACAAGGACAGGTTACGCTATGCTATGCTGTAGGTACCTAGGTACCTAGATATACCTAGATACCTAGGTGTAGGTATGTAGTTGCCGCTATCCCGCTATGGCTATGCTGGGAACGTGGATATGTGGGTACATGGGTACATGAATACGTGGACGTGTAGGTAAATTTAGGTAGTCTCTCTCTCTGTAGGTCGTACCTCGTTGACAAGCGTTATTCAGGCTCAGCCGTACCGTACCGTCAGCCGTACAGGCCAATATAGGCCAGTCTCCCTCCTCTCCCTCCTCTCCCTCCTCCTCTCTCCTCCTCCCCCTCCTCCCCCCTCCTAAACCTCCCAAAACCGCACCACGGAGACTTGCACTGACACTACGGTGCGCTACGCTCCTCACGGTCCATCACGGTCCATCAATAGAGCCGCTACAGCCAATCACTGTTCCGATCGGAGCGTTGAACCCGCCTTCCCCAATTCGTCTAGTGCAGGACTTCGGAAAATCCTCAGGATTCGGATCCGCCCAACGTATCAGCATCAGCGACATTTTGTAATCGTGTTGTTGTTGATCTCCGACAAGACAGCCGCACAGCTTCCTGCTTCCTGCTTCCCAGCTTCCTCCACAGGCTTCTTCTTTCCCAACCCTCCTCAACCATATACAATTGAGGTCTGCGCCTTTTTCTCCAGCTTCACATCACGACAATCTCAGGCCAGCCAGCGCCCAAACCCCCAGATTGCCAAATTCCCAAATCGCCATAATGTTCGCAGCTGTCCTTAGGAGACGGGCTATCCAGTCCAGCCGCCTCCCCTTCCAATTCGCAAGATGTTACGCTGCAAAGTCATACCCACCTCACTCCGTCGTCACTATGCCAGCGCTGTCGCCAACAATGACCGCAGGCAACATTGGAACATGGCAGAAGAAGGTTGGCGACACAATCTCCCCAGGTGACGTCTTGGTGGAGATCGAGACGGATAAGGCACAGATGGACTTCGAATACCAGGAGGAGGGTGTTTTGGCCAAGGTTCTGCTGGATTCTGGCTCGAAGGATGTCCCGGTCGGAAATGTAAGAGAGCAATCGAGATGACCTTCCGGACTGCCACTGACCTGCTCTAGCCAATTGCGGTCATGATCGAAGAGGGAGAGGATGCATCGGCATTCGCAGATTTCACAATTGAGGACGCTGGGGGAGCAAAGGCTCCACCTCCAAAGGAGGAGGCTGCAGAGGCAAAGGAAACAGCTCCCGCACCTTCCGAGGCACCAAAGCCAGCTCCAACACCTGTTCAGGAGGAGACAACTGGGGGCAAGCTGCAACCTGCTTTGGATCGTGAGCCAAATGCCAACCCAGCTGCAAAGCGACTGGCATTGGAGAACGGTGTCAAGATCAGCTCCGTTAAGGGCAGTGGACCAGGTGGACTTATCACAGAGGCCGATATCAAGAAGGCAGCATCTGCCGCTGGTGCCGCAGCTGCCCCAGTCGCTGCAGCTCCTGGTGCCAGCTACAAGGACATTGAGACAAGCTCCATGCGCAAGACCATTGCTGCCCGTCTGCAGGAGTCAGTGAACACAAACCCACATTACTTTGTCGCTGCGTCGGTCTCAGTCACCAAACTTCTCAAGCTCCGCCAAGCTCTGAACTCTTCTGCCGATGGAAAGTACAAGCTCTCTGTCAATGACTTCTTGATCAAGGCCTGTGCTGTCGCTTGCAAGAAGGTCCCAACTGTCAACTCCAGCTGGAGGGAGGGTTATATTCGTCAATTCAACAATGTTGACATCAGCGTTGCTGTTGCCACCCCACTGGGCCTTATGACTCCTATTGTGAAGAATGTCGAGGGTCTTGGTCTTGAGAGCATCTCTTCCCAGGTCAAGGACCTTGGCAAGCGCGCCAGAGATGGGAAGCTCAAGCCAGAGGAGTACCAGGGAGGAACCTTCACCATCAGCAACATGGGCATGAACCCAGCCATCGACCGCTTCACTGCCGTCATCAACCCACCCCAGGCAGGTATCTTGGCGGTCGGCACCACCAAGAAGGTTGCTGTGCCCGTTGAGACTGAGGAGGGCACGTCCATTGAGTGGGACGACCAGATAGTTGTTACTGGAAGCTTCGACCACAAGGTTGTGGATGGAGCCGTTGGTGGCGAGTGGATCCGCGAGTTCAAGAAGGTTGTGGAGAACCCGCTTGAGCTTCTGTTGTAGGGAAAGGCGGGGATGGGGTTAATGATTGGGGACGGCGCTATCACTTGTATAACATCTAATTTTCTATGTCTGCTCCGAGGAAAATAAAATCAGGAGTCTTCATACCAAATTTTCAGGAACATGATTTCAAGACTTGCTGGTTGTGAAATGTCGGCTGGGATCTGCTCATGGCAGAGCACTCAGCCACTCACTCAGTCAAAACTCAAAGCTCAAAGCCCAAAACTCAAAGCCCAAAACTCAAAGCCCAAAACTCAACTCCGCAGATTGAACGATTCTCAAAGTTGATTCTTGTGCCAGCAATTGCCATTCAATCAACTCACTCCGCAATCACAGCATGCCCCTTACAGCTGGGCTGTTGCGCGTGCAGTACTCGCAAAACAATCTCATCTCACAGGATTGATCTTCCACGCACGCAATGCACAGTAAAACGCTGCGCCCGAGCCTCTTTGCACACCAATAAAGAAAGGGGTTGAGACAAAGTACACGTGACGCCTCATTTCGTGGCGTGGTGTGGCGTCGCTTGCACGACTTGTGGTGGCTTCGCCGGTGTTTGCTCCGCCCCTCCTGTTCTTGGGACCTGCCAGGCGTGCCAATGTAGACACCAGGAATCATGCAGCAGATGTTTAGCAATCGACGGCGAAATACAAATACGAAGCATACAGAATGCGGACTTCTTTTGGAGTTTCGCACTTTCATTCACATACAGAAAAAACCCCGTGACTCAAGCGGCCGCGCATGCTCTTCGGCAGCTGTCAGCCTTGGGGATGCGTGCGGAATGGCTTGTGCATGGTGGAAATCACTGATTGGCTCAGCCCCTCCCAGGCACCAGGTCTCAGTGCTGGCGTGAGGGAGAGGCTGAGAGCATGAAAGACCGTGGAGGTTATAAGTATGGGCATCTCCTCCTCTTCTTCTCTTCTTCTCTCTTTCCTTCCTCATCTCTCTGCTCTCTCCCCTTTCTTATCTCTCTGCTCTCCAAGATCATTGCTCCCTTACTACAAGTACAAGTGAAGAAAGTCTCATTCTTGAATTAACCTCAAACCGATCAATCACCATTACCATCTCAAACAACTCACACTCAGTCCATCCCACATACTTCTCACAATGGACACCGACATTCCCAAGCAAGAGTTCTCAATCAGGAAGCTGGGAACGAAGAGTGTGACCCTGTATCCCACCAAAGCTCAGATCATCCGCAACATCAATGGCATCTCCCTGAAGCCTGGTCCAAATCAGATCACCATTATTGGATTGACTCCTACGTGCGATGAGCATTCCATCAAGGTCGATGGAACCGGAGCCGCCACCATCACAGACCTCACAGTTGAGCTAGTGCCCAACCCAGAGGTCTACGCCGATATCTACCCTGACGAAGATGAAGATGAAGATGACGACAAGTCCGATGCGTCTGATACATCTGATTCTGATGCATCTGATTCGGAGACAGAGCCGGAGACTGGCCGGAGCAAAGCGATTACTGAAGAGATCGTCAAGCTTTCGAAGGAAAATCAAGCGCTGGTTGAGACTTTGGTGAGTGCCAATAGTCGTGTGGCCATGATCGAGGGCTATCTCAAAGTTCAAACCAGTAGGAAAGAAGGGATCAATCTGAGCGAGGTGCTTGCTGGATATCGTGAGGAGAGAGCCAAGATCTTCGTGGAGACCACAGCAGCGAACGACAGGTCAGCCGAGATCACGCGAGACATCGCACGCCTGCGCAAAGAAGCACGCCGTCTCAATCGGGACGCCCGAAAGGCAAAGGAGAAGGTAGAGAAGGAGAAGGCCAAGATAAAGGAGAAGGCGGCAAAGGAAAAGGCCAAGGCAAAGGAGAAGGAGGCGCGCAAGAAGCGTGAGAAGCGGGAAGCTAAGGAGAGGATCCACAAGGAGCGAGCCAAGTTCTGGCCAAAGAAGGTCTTCAAAGTCACCGTCAGCCTCGAGGCTCCCTCTGGCTTCACTCCCGCGTCGTCCCGCCGCGGCTCCATCGACAGCCTGGTCAAAGTCCCCGAGGCACCAAAGGGAAATCCCGATGTGTCGGTTGACCTTGGCTCTGCTGAAATCAATCTCTCACTCTCATACATCACCTACTCCGCCTCTTGGTCCCCGCGCTACGATCTCAGCCTGAACACCGTTACCAACACCGGCGCCCTTGACTACTCCGCCGAGCTCGTCAACGTTACCTCCGAGACCTGGAAGGATGCCAGAATTATCCTTTCCACCTCACAATCCTCCTACGCGGGTCTCACCGACACCATCCCCACCCTCCAGCCATGGCACATCCGCCTCGCCAAAGGTTTCCATGGCGGCGAAAACGCCGCTCTTCAAGCGGGCTACGAAGCCGCCCAAGCAATCAAAAACCGCTTCGACGTCCCACCGCAAGTCTACCAGCCCCGCAACGAGCTGTTCGGGCTCGATGACCCATTGTACTATCACAACAACGCGTATCGTACCAAGCATGGCAAGGCCGCGCCCCAGCAGGCTCGCATGATGAACTCTGCATATAACGCATATAGCCCTCCCGCTCAACAAATGCAGCAGGCGGCCTTCTATTCTGCAGCCCCTGCAGCCCCTGGAGCCCTGCAGAGCAACATGACAAGCTATCCACCACCACCAGCTCCGAAGAAGTCCATGGCGAAGGCCGCATTCGGTGGGTCATCGGCAGTACGCCGCAGCGCCGCAGGTGCACTTTCCCCCCACGCCGAGGATGCAGAGGGTGGATACGGGGACTTCGACGAGTCCGAAGAGGACTCCGCCATGGATGATGTCACTCTGGGCGGGATCGCCGAGCAAGCCCTCGCCTTCGAGGAGTCCTCCTTCGAAGAGTCGGGCCTGACCACCACCTACGACCTGCCCTCCCTCAAGACGCTCGCGCCCACGAGCACGGCTACGAAGCACAAGATCGCGCGCGTGGACTTCAAAGGCATTGTCTTCTCTCACATCGTCATCCCCAAGCTGCGCGCCGCCGCCTTCCTCAAAGCACGCCTCCGCAACGCATCCAAGATCACTCTCCTCAAGGGCTCCGCAGGCCTCACCCTCGACGGCAGCTTCCTGGGGCAGAGCATCCTCCCGCGCTGCACCGCCGGCGACGCCTTCACGCTCAACCTCGGCGTGGACCCAGGGGTCACGGTCGGCTACGCGCGACCTAGCGTGCAGCGCAGCTCCAGCGGGCTCTTCACGAAGGAGGACTGCGAGGTGTTCACGCGCGTGGCCACCATCACGAACACGAAGCCGAACGCGGTGGTGGAGCTGACCCTGCTCGAGCAGGTCCCTGTGAGCGAGGACGAGCGCCTCAAGATCGAGATCATCACACCCCGCGGCCTGCGCATCGGCGGCGAGGCGGTGGCGGCCGGCGTGCCGAAGGAGGGCGATAAGGCCAAGGAGGCGGGCGGCACCATCGGGAAGGGCTCGGTGGCGGCGGCTCGGGCGAGCGTGTACGCCGACGAGGGCGTGAGGAGGGATGGCAGGTGGGGCTCCGCGGTCGCGAGCGCCAAGAAGGGGGGCGAGATCAGCTATACGGTTAAGATCAACCCCGGGCGCGGATGCAAGATCATCCTCGAGTACGAGGCTACGTATCCGGGCGGCGAGACGGTCGTGGCTGTTTGACTCGTGGTGGACCTCCCGAGCCCCGTGGTGTCGAGGATTGGGCGCAGGAAGAGAGGGAAGGTCGTTCTGAAGAAGGGGTGGAAGCGTCTTTTTCACTGATTTGTGTTAACACTATCTGGCTGACTGGGGTTCTGGCCGACTTTTTGGGGTTTCTGTCCGTCTGTCTCCTGGAGGATTTGGAAAATAGTGCAGGGTCGTTTAGTCTAGACCTAGTTTGTTTCCTGGGAGTGCAAAAATTGATTCTATTCAATAACGACTATGGGATCCAGCAAGTAGCATCACTCCTTTCGTTTCTGGACCCAGTATCCGTGGCATAATTCCTCTACAGCAATGCAGCCCTTTCTAACTATCCTCATTCCTTCCCACATACCAAAGCCCACTTCATCAGACAACCCAAGTCCATCACCCATTTCCTCGCGCAGGCACACCAGCCCCAACTAACGAGGATGTGCTGGGCTGGGCTTCGGATGTGCGTCCTCTCCACGACTGTCCTCGGCGACTTATGCAGAGGATATGTATGGCAACTGCGGTGTAGTGAGCACATACGACCACAGACTGGAGAGAACTGGGCATCCCGTCCGCTCTGCCATACATAAGCTCCAGGTTCCTATGGCCATTACTCTCAATCGTGCCAATAGGCATAGCGTGGAATTCAAGCCCCTTACCGCTTTAAAGGACTGATCTTGGGGTGAAGCGAAGGTGAGCAGTGGGTGAGCAGGGTGAGCAGGGTGAGCCGGGTGAGGCGCAGCGAAACTTTCGCGTCATTTTCGCGTCATTTTCGCGTCATTTTCGCGTCAGGGCCGAAGTTTAGCCGCCTTAGCTTAGAATACCATGCAAGGGACAATCGCTCTCACCTTCCAAGCTGATTCGTCATATGTCTGAGCCACCCAACCTGAGCCTCGAAAGTGCGGACTACAGCTGATTTTCGCTGAGGGTCATGATCAGCGATTGGCTTACTAGAGCAAGGACTTGACGGAAGTCAAAGGAGGCTCCCAAGAATTGAATCGTTGATTGTTTCAAACACAAGGAGACATTTCTTGCGGACCAACGATTCTCTATCATGCTGCACTCGACGAATTTCGGTCATTGGGTTAGCGAAGTGTAACTTCAGACAACAAACACAACAAACGGCATCAGCGGTCTCGACATCGACGCCTTTATACAGTAAATATTCATGTGCTATTGCGAGTGCGCGACTCCCAAGGGCAAGATGGCAGCTTTGAGCGGTTGGTTTTCCTTCTGACGTGGGCATTCACTATCTGAGATGCGTAATAGTGTTGACAATCAAAGCACATACTCTATCCTGAATACATGTTCTTGACTAAAGAACACCTCTACAAGCCTCGTGCCCAACCTTCCGGAAGTCGATGCTGTGGTAGAAATTGTGAAGCAATTGTGAAGAGGGCGAGGAAGCCAGAGCTACAGTCTTCACCGAAATTCTGCATGCCCACACAACCAACTCAGAACTACCATCAGGTAGAGCTAGTCTTACGGCTCGCACTGAGTCCGTTATTATAATCTTGGTACAACACACTGCAACATAAGAACTTGGCACGGGAACGGAGGGGCTGGCATGGAGGGTTTTAGGCTGAAGTGCTAGAGGAGACTGAAGGCATAAGGGCACGATATGGATAGCAGACAAGGGATATTAGGGCGTAAGAGTACAGTTCTAGGCCCGTACTCACCAACGACCGCCAGATACCAGCTAGTTAGTGAGACTAGTCGCTCGAAGAGGCCATTCCCAGCGAGAAGTACACCTGCAGTACGCACGCGGTAGAACGTGGTGGGGCCCCGAGTCAATAGAGTTGCTCCTGCAGAGGTGGACAGGCCTCTTTGTGCGAAGTTGCGCGTTTGGATGCTGGGATGAACCTGAAAAGGAACTTCTGCCCTCTTGGCAGGATCAAAATTTGTCATTCCCCCAACTAGATCCATAAAGTCCTGATCGAACCCCGGCTTCTCAACCTTCCAGAGGCGAAAAGGCTTGCGTCGGTTCTGCTCGTTACAAAGTACGGATAGTTATGCGGATAGGGGTAGGCCATTCACCCTGCTCTTTTATAGGAGGAGAACTAAAGATAATAGGGTCTTTCATTGCCAATTGTAGGGCAAAAGGATAAATAGATGTTTTATTAATTAGAAGTCAAAAGGGGAAGTGGAAAAAACAACGCGTCCAACGCCTCTCGCTTTAGTGCGCCGTGTGTGGTGGCCCCTACTCTTACATATTAACTCATCTACCATCACTTCAATGTTGAAGCCATTTCAACAACGTTTCTAACAATATCCGCTTATCCACTGGCTTCGCAACACAATCAGACATCCCACATTTAAGATACCTCTCCTCGTCTTCCTTAAGAGCATTCGCCGTCATTGCAATTATTGGCAGGTTAAGCCCCATCGCTCTAATCTTTCCCGTCGCTGTAACCCCATCCATAATTGGCATATTAATATCCATAAGTATTAAATCATAGGCGAGTGGTTTCGTTCGCACTAAGGCTAGTCCCTCTAATCCGTTTAGTGCGACATCGATGTTCTTAAATCCGAAGCCTTTAAGGAGTTTGACCATGATAGTCTGATTTATTATATTGTCTTCGACGACGAGGATTTGTTTTGCGAACGCGGTCTCGGTGAGGCACGTACTTGGTTGCGGAGGAGCAATCGGCACAACGGAAGGCTCTATTGTTTTCGTCACTTTTGTCGTGAACCAAAAGGTGCTCCCCTGCCCCTCATTTGGCCTGAACCCGATTTTCCCGCCCATTAACTCTACCAAGCTCTTACAAATCGAGAGACCGAGGCCGGTTCCTTTATACCGCTTTGTGGCCGAACTGTCGAACTGGGCGAATGGAGTAAACAAAGTATCAACCGCATCTACAGGAACGCCAATGCCACTATCCACGACTTCCGTGAGAAGAACGAAGGAAGTGTCGTCTTCTTCAGTCACGGAAGTCATAATACGGATGGAGCCTTGTTTGGTGAATTTAGTGGCGTTCCCAACGAGGTTTTGTAGTACTTGGCGGTATAAGAGAGGATCGCTTTCGACGTTTTTAGGAATCTTATCATCTAGTTCTGCGTCGAGGGTAACGCCAGGTTGGAGCATGGCTTGAGATGCTCGTACAACAGCAGTAGTGATATCAAGGATGTTGATTGTAGTTATAGTGACAGTGCATGAGCCAGACGTTAGTTTCGAATAGTCTAGAATGTCGTTAATAAGTTGCAGGAGTATTGAGCCACACTCTTCAATGATGTGAGCGAGTTCATTTTGCTCTGCAGTTAAGGCGGTATCTATTAGGAGCATCGTTGCAGTGAGCATTCCATGCATAGGAGTCCTAGATATGTTAGCGTAGTGAAAGGAGATGAAGGAGGGTATCTACCGTATCTCATGGCTCACGTTTGCTAAGAAAATGGATTTCAACTCTGATGCCTCCTCAAATGCAGCAATTAGACGAGTCTCGGCCTCTTTTCTTTCCGTGAGATCTCGAGTAACTTTACTAAAGCCTATATGCTGGCCGGATCTATAAATAGGCGCAATTTGTACACTTGACCAAAACCTTGTGCCATCCTTCCTAAATCTCCATCCCTCGCCCTCGAATATCCCCTCTCGCATACATATGTCCAGCTCTTTCAGTGGTTTATGCGCAGCCTTGTCCTCATTGCCATATAATATCGAGAAATGCTTGCCGATAATCTCCTCAGCCTTGTATTGTTTTAATATCGATGCCCCAGTATTCCAGGTCGTGATATAGCCCTGGGTATCGATCATAAAAATCGCATAATCCCTAATATTGTCAACTAGAATTCGATATGTCTCGTCGGTATATGATTGCTGGGTCGTCGCCACGTGATTAACATGTTCCTTCGCCTCCATGTCTTCTAAGATGAGATACAACAGCTCATCTTCGTCGAATATAGGAACAATACGCCATCGCCAATATGTCGAAGATGCATCATGCATCCCATCAATTGTATAAACAGCTCTTGATTCAATCGCCTGCTTAATGCCAAGCCGAATTGAGGTTGAGTTAGGGCCAGTAGCCTTGCCGGAAATGAAATTATATATGTTGACATCGATACACTCTCCCCGTTCTAAGGCTGCAGATGCTAGATAACTCTTAGATACTTCGATTATATCGAGGTTCGGACCGAGTATAATGCTCGGGGTCGGTGTCAAGGCGAGTATCCGCTCCATTCCAGGTGCCTCCGGTTCCTTCAACGGCGCTTTCCCTCGGACTGGAAGTGTTACGATGTGCTCGGCCATAGTGAGTTGCCTCTTATCGAAGTTAGTCGAAGACGTATCGGGAAGATTGGGAGGATCGGAGGATCGGCAGGATTAAGATTCGATGTTGATGAGTTCGTCGCTCAAGCCAACCAAGCTTTTCACCGTTTGTTTGTTTGTGTATGTGTCTCTGTCTCGTTTCACGAAGGTGCCGTTTCGAGTTCGAGCATTGTTGTGCTGGGCCTGGTTGAATACCGCTGTACGCATTGTACTTGTACATACATAGGTAGGTAGTAGGCAGGCAGGCAGGAAGGGGATTCTTCGAGATGTTAAGAGTGAGTATCGTGTAGTAGAGTATATGGAGTATGGATAGGTAGGAGTTCTAGGATTCTGTGATTCTGAGCAATGATGACGCAGGGGGCTAGTGGATGCGGTGGGTACATACAGTGCAATGGAGTATGCACACTATGACACTATGTTCACTGGATGCGGTGGGTACATACAGTGCAATGGAGTATGCACACTATGACACTATGTTCACTGGAATGTGGAATGTGGAACTTGAACTAAGAAGTGTTGATGGTCGTCATACGATAGTTGAGGCGCAAGGTATGTTAGACTCGACTAACTATCTAATCGTCGGATCCGAGGATTAGATACTAGACGAAAACAGTAGCATGCTACTCGCGTACATTAAGACACTTCCTTATTTCTAGCTGGCCAATAATGTGAAGATAGGTTGTCAGTGGAAGAAAGCCACAGTTAGGTAGGTACCTTTAAGTCTACGCACTAATAATAGTAGAAGGGAAATCTAAAGACCGCCGCATCTAGATATCTGTACAGCCTTTCATGATTTCGGTATATCCTACTCAATAGTATATAGTATACATATGGCTGGCGAGTGGCAATGTCTAATGGCTATGATAGGAATGGAAAAGAAATAGAATAGGCTAGAATAGGAATATACGTTAGCCTGTAATCATCGCAGGCCAGCAGCTCGTCTCCACCTCTCCACTTCTCCATCTCCAACTCTCCATCCCTCCATCCCTCCATTCCTCCGTTGTGTTGACTCTTCTTCTTCAAGCCAATCAGTCTCCCCCAATCCAAACACACATCAAAGACCAGGAGAGGGGAAGACGAGCAATCTAAGAACACGACATCGATTCATCAAAGATCCCAAAACGAAAGCTCTGATACAAGATTAGGGCTTTACACTCCATACTTGACTCCTTACTCTTTCTCTCCCCGAAAGGACCCCTGTCGGCATTTATAGATCCCTCTGACTTGACAAGAAACAACCACTAAATTCGACCTAAACATTCGACCTTAAATATGGAGCTCACAACCCCTCTTCTATACTACATCGACTCCGCACCTAGAATCCTAGAACCCACCCCTCCCCTTCTCTTATTCCCCAAACCCACCGTCACCGCATCATTTCTCACCACCACCCCATTTTACCATTTTATCACCTCCCTTCCCACCATCGCTCTCCTCCCATACATTCCCAACCTCCTCCCTCTACCTTACTTTAAACCCCTATGCCCTAACAACACCAAAAAGCCTTGCCCCAAAGAACATGATCCTCTGCATCAGGGACGGGCGGTGGCAGTCGCAGGCGGCGCTCAATATTCTCCTTCACGTAGGTGAGGCACTCGGCGAGGGAGACGGCATCGAGGAGCGCGCAGTTCGGGCCCCTGCTCAGCGTGTTGCTCATGTTGAAGACGCCGTCGCCGAGGAGGGTGACAGTCGGCAAGGGCCAGGGGCGGATGGCCTCGCACTTGCGCACGGTGGACACGTACGCCGTGTTCGTGCAGGCCATCTGGGCGAGCTCGGTGAAGCGAGGGTGGATGGCGGGTGTGGAAGTGCGCTTGATGACCTCGGCCTTGAGCTCGACAGGAGTGAGGATGTTGGGGCTGCAGCGGCGGTTGTGGAAGTGGGAGATGGGGGAGCCGGCGCCGAACATGATGTAGGGCTCCTCAGGCTCGATGGTGAGGGGTGTGTAGCGTGTTGCAAAGGGGACGAGAGGGTTCTGCCAGGGGGCGAGCATGATGTATTGGTTATGGTTAGCTTCATGCCTGTGTAAATGGGAGGTGGCTTAGGAGATTCACCATTGATCTGCTGGGGGATCCTAATAAACTCATAAATTTTGGTGTGTGGGGAACCTTGAAATAGATGACTGCCATGCCCACGTCCTTGATGGTGGCGTGGGGGATTAATTGCTTCCTGACCATTGAGTTTTAGCCGTCAGCGCCGACCAGGAGGTCGCACTCATCGGTACTTCCGTCGCTGAAGTGTACTCTTCCTCCTCCCTTTAGGAGCAGCTCATAGCGCTCGAAGCCATTGCCGACCCTGCGGAAGGGCTCGGTCCCGTGCAGCAGAGCTTGTCTCAGCTGCCACCTCGAAACGGAAAACTAGTCCTTCATGGGATCCGAGTCCTAGGTCAACATCTTGTCGCCATTCCCCTTGAAGAATTCGACCTTCTCACCTCCCTCCGGCTGCTCCCCGATGCTGAGGGCAAGGTGTACCCAGAACCTCATTCCAGAGCTTGCCCTTCAGCATCGTCAGCGTCGAACCCGACAGCATCACAGGAAACCCGATGGGGCGACCGTCGAGGCTAGCAACTACTCGTAGCATGTAACGCGGATTCCCGGCGCCGACATGAGCAGCTTTGCGAGGGTGAGACCGCCGATGCCAGCGCCGATGATGATGATCGCCAACGGTTCAACGTCGTTCGATATGCTGCCCGGAATATCAGAGTCGGAATCTGCGTTGGTGGTCTCTGTCCGTCGGGGGTCTGCGTGGTCGTGTTGAACACAGTATTCATATGAGAACACTGTCGGCACGGAAGGTAAAATGTGATAAAAGCATATAGAATTAAGTCTAGCTATTGTTGAATGTGTGTCACGAGCGGAAGTGACAGAGTGAGAATGTATGAATAGCATGTAGAAATAGAGTCTAGCTAAACTATGAAATCTATCTACTTATATATGCCTCTAGCCTCAATAGGCAGCAGTAGGCATCAGTCGGCTATTGGACTGCATGCAGGTGAATATCCTGCTCTGATGTTCGGTGCATGTGAGACATGCATGAAGTGAGAACTGAATCTCTCAACAGCTATCAATGAATCTAACTACTATTTATATGCCCTGAATAGGCAGTGCCTGAATAGGCAGCAGTCGGCTATTGGACCGGAAGGCAGGTGAATACTCTATGCAGGATGTGAGGCCTGAATTCCTTCAACAGGTCGGGAGTCGGTTCTTTACGTTGGTCCAGAATAGCTTCCAGACCCTTTTGTAACGGTAGCATAAAATATAGCGAAGGACAATACCCTCGTCACTCTTCTCTATTGTCCTGTTATTTGAAATTCGAGGATCACGTCGTCATCGTATCCTGTGGCGATTCTCCGATGTTCTAATAATCGAGCGAGTTAAAATCCAAACAATGTTTGATGAACCCGTGGAAGGTCAGGGACAAGAGGCAGATATGTACCCATCTGGGTCTGGCGCGGCATTGTGCTGAAGGGCATGACGAGCAAGAGCATCTAATCTTTGGGCCGATGGGAAGGAAAAGAGCATTTCGGAAGCGAATCATATTCCTCGAAAAGAGGCCAGGCAATGATTCTGCCACGGTACTGCACCGTACAGAGCTACATGGATGTATTATGCAGTGCCTAGGCCCTATGGTAAGGGTAGCATGCATGCATTCCGCAAGAAATGTCTCCCTCGTTGTGTCATATCCACAGTTTTGGGCGGCAATCGCACTAGTGGCACCGACTCGCTTTTCAGCAAGGAAGACACTAGCGGCAGAGGACTGCAGCTCGGCGGCAATGCCCCATAAAGTGACGTACTAGCTGACACATAAGCCACGTGAGTTCGACGCTGTTACTATACTAGGAGCTTTCGCCTCGTTCTATGACAACATCTCCACGAATGTGGCACGTGCACCGATTCGGAAGTCGTTTTGGGGTCAACCAGTCAAACCCCGCTGTCCGAATGCGGCCACCATCGCTCGTGCGTGCCTGGGTGGATGGGATGGTAAATACACTCTCTACTCAATACTTGAACGCTGGGGGGTCAGAATAGGTAATTTATGATTTTTTGGGGCTTCTTTCAGAGGCTGTTATTCGCCAATGCGTCATTTAGTTAGTTGAGTAGAGCCTGTGCGAATCGATTCGCCTCGTGCTCTTCCGCTACGTCATTCCTTCTCCGTCCTGCCTGTCGCGGCTACTACTGTAATTTGTTATTTCTAGCCTGCCTGCCTGCCTTCCTGTGCAAACTATAAGAGCCGCCTGCCGGCCCAGGTCTTGGGGATTCCGTGACTCTCTCCCTCGCTCCTCTGCGCCTTCGTCCGGGTCTGGCCCCCGCCATATCGCGCTAATCGCATCGGTGGTTCACGCACATCACATCTTTCCCTCGACGTCATCCCATCGAGTATCGACACAATAGGACAGCACTGAAAAAAAGACAAGACATGTCCTACGATCCAGATGTACACACCTTCACCTCCCTCCCCTTCTGCGCCGCCCGCCCGCCGCCGCCCTCTCCCCCTCTCCCTCCCCCCCCTTCGCCCTCACCAGCGCACCGCCCAACCCTCGCCTCCGTCCTGAGCAATGCTGCGCCTGCCCCCTTCTCCCTCGCCCGCTTCGCGCGCTTCCTGCACGACCAGCACTGCATCGAGGTCCTAGCCTTCACGCAGGCCATCGCCTCCTACCGCGCCTCCTACCATGCCCACTTCCCCTCCGCCTCCACCTTCGCACACCTCCAGCCGCCGCCGCACCACCCACACTCCCTCTGGCGCGACCTCATCGACACCTACGTCTCGACGCGCGCCGCGCACCAGGTCAACCTGCACGGCCGCGTCAGGGAGAACCTACTCGCTGCCGATCGCGATGGCGACGGCCCGCCGCCCGAGCCGGGCGTGCTGGGCGAGGCCGAGGAGAGCACGCTAGAGCTGCTCGGGGACGTGTTTGCGCATTTTGTGGAGAGGGCCTCGGTGGCCGTGTCGTCGTGCCCTGTGACGCCGGCCACGTCACGTGCTGCTTCGCCGCTGTCATTGCGGAGGGGGAGATGGGGTGGATGGGGTGGATGGGGATGAGTTGAGGGGGAGGGAGAGTGCGAATGAGGGGGGGAAGGGAGGGGGAGGAGCAGGGAGAGGAAAGAGAGTCGAGCAAGGCGAACGATGTGTGGGGCGCGAGGATGCATCGGAATATCGGGTTTTGCCGCGAGTTGGCTGTGAAGGCGGGGAATCTAGTGATGGGGAGGGAGGGCGATAGGGAGAAGGGGGGAGGGAGGAGAGTGCGTATTAGGAAATTACTTGCATTGGGGGAGTTCTGACTACATCTGTATCGTGCGTAGCATACATACGTGGCATGTATAGACGGAAAGCGGGGGCATGGATACTAGGGATATCGGCGTTTAGGAGATACCTACTAGCATTTAGAGGCGTAATCATAGCGGACATCCATGTTGTAATCGTGTATTAGATAGAATTGAAAAAGACATACATATTATTAGGCTTCTTTCTCTATCTTTCTTTCTTTGTTATTTTCACTAATGTGATTGTAAGACTGCAGAGAACGTGTTAGCGTGGTGGACGGATTATCCTTAGATGTTGTGGCTAGATGGCTGTTTGCATGCATGTGTTCTAGCGCGGTGGTGGAGGGTATAAATAGCCTTGATATTTCGTATTTGCCATCTTCTTGTTCGTTAGGAACAAGATTTAGTAAAACAGCCAGGTTGTTTTATGTGGTTTGGCCAGAACTGCGTCAAGGGTTATGTGCGCAACAAGGCGCTGCCGCTCGCGCTCCGCTGGATCGACGTCCTGGACCGCGAGGAGCATGGAGTCAGCGAGGACTGGGTGGCGGATGAGGGCACGTGAAAGGAGGAAAGCGGATCACCGCAGTGGGCAGAGGAGCTGCGGTGGGAGGAGCTCTATGATGAGGAGCATGGCGAGGGGAAGGAAGGCAGCCATAGCGCGGAGAGCCCGAGGTTGAGTTGCCAGACGACATCGAGCGCAGACAGGAGGACGGTGGTGGGGATGACGAGGAGTTCTAAGAGGGGCCTGTGCATTTACGTGACGGGGGATTGGGCAAGGCACAAAACAAAAACAAAGCGAAAAAAAGAAAGAAAGTCTTGTATAGCAGCCGGTTTAGAAGACATACCACTTTGCATAGTAGATAGTGGTGCCACGAGCATCTATACAAATCCGTTGGTATTGACGGTACTCGAGTCCTCTAGTACCAATACCATTTCTGCCAGCATACATTATCCCTCAGATCTCGTATTGAAATCTCTTACAAACAACTCGATCCAGGACGAAACACGTTTCCGATTCGACCGGCGGCCTTTTCTATGGCCTTGATCTGCTTTGCAGGACTTTGAAAATGCGTCGTGGCCTCCCTTGTTTGAGAGAGGGCATGCAGACAGCGTGGCGGAGCTGCATATCCAAGAAGAGCAATAAGAGTGATTGGGAAGTTGTCTTTGCCACTACATGTTGAGATGGGATCTCCGGCCGTTAGTCAATGTATCAAGCGCCTGTCTAGACTGTTGCTAGTGCTAGACCTGGTTATGACAAACTACCATCGTGAGGACTAGCGCCATGATATCATACCCCGAAGAGACTAGCATCACTGCGGCCAGGTGTTACAATACCCGTAGAAGATGACGTTGTGGAATACTTAGACCGCGCTAAGCCATCTTTAAAAGCCGACGTTCAGCTCCTCTCAATGTTTCTCTTGCGACTAATCGAAGGTCAGTGCGTGCCAGACAGGAAACTAAACATTGAGACGTGGTCTGAATGCGAGGTTGCATCTAGAGCACACAAGCTAATCGAGACCTCGCTACCTAACACTGAACCTTCACCACAGTCATTTGCAGATTTTGAAGAAGCAGACCGTAATATATCGTTGCCGGAATCCAACATCCTTAGCCTTACCGATCTAGGCATCACTTCATACGCAAATCCTCTCGATGGGAAAGAAATAGACATTTTTAGGGAAGATTTTGATTTCACTTGAGCTACGTGAACTTTTAATCATATTTCTGCGGAAATCTGCGTCATCCCTCCCCTTAGTTCAAATTCCGTTGACCCTAGCAATCAGTCCGCTGGCCCAGAGTCTAGATTCCCTTGGCCCTTGGTTCAAATTCCCTTTACCCTGGCTTGGTCCAGATCCGTTGGCCCTTAGTACGCTCCATTTCCTTAGATACTAGCTTACAAGCTAGCTAGCCTTTTGGAATATATAAGGCTGAAAATCTTAGTGTTGAACTTCGGGCATTTCGTCCATGCGTTACCCCTATTCAGGGGGCACGGGTCACGTGCCCGGCGCATAAGATGAGATGAAGATCCTGAACAGAGTCTTCACCAAATGCCAAGACCAGTCAGTAGTCGCCCTATTCAATGGGCATATATATATATATATATATATATATATATATATTACTAGACTATATGGATTAATAAGACATGATTTTATCAATTGATCTTCCGTGGCACCATACTATTCAGTATAGTGTTCAACAATTAGTGAGATATTAACAAGTACCCCCCGAAGTATCCTTGCCTTATCTCGCACTTATCGATCGGAATTCGGAGCTGCTCGCTCAGTCAGCTCTAGTGTTGTCCTCTACAATAAGGGCCAAAGAAGGAGGTGGAAACTCGATTTTCTACTCCTCTACCGTAGAGGGTGTGTACACAGTACACGTAAGGTACATGTGGGTACATAGATCGTACATGATACAAGTGATGTATGATCGTCGCCACCCTCTCCAACTCTGTCACGCTCTCTTCTCTCTCTCTCGTTCTGGCATCGACGATGGCGGATTGCAAAGAGCTGCAGGCTTTGAGACGACAGAACTTACGTACGACTTTTACGACTCTTGCATCTACTTCAACGAGAAACAATTCGCTGTTCACACTCTTCTCGACGAGTAGGAGGTGGTGCAGGACAGACGTCTCAGAGCTCATGCGTGTGTGGCAACGGACAGAATGACCAATTTCTGCTGCAGCGAACCCAACGACAGAGGAATTGCCCTTCTCGTTGAGCTCGACTCATGCAACTTTGGAGAATTAGCCCTTTTGCCATATCTACCACAGTCTACCTTTGCATGTATTGAGTCTCCTCTCGATCTCCATTCGACATCTCGACACATATATATTAGGCGTCACCGCCGACTAAATACACCTAATACACACCGCCTGGTTGAACTACAAGCTCCCTCCCGAGACCCTCAAGGCATTAGCACCATCTCCTAGCCCCCACCGAGCTAATCTTCACGATGCCTAAACTACACTCGCTTCACTCGCACCATGACTACCCCGAAGACGTCTCGAACCTCTCCCCTCTCACCTCCAACTTGCCGGGTTACTACGACAGCTCAATGCACTTCTCCAGCGGCAAGTCCTGGCACAGCGATGACAAGGAGCGACATCCGAGTTTCTCTAAGCGGTTCGTGGATAGCTTCAAGAGGGACCCGAATCGACGTACCATCAATCCGGTTATTGATTCCACTGACCAACATAACCACGATGGTGCCTTCGATCCGCATAAGGCGGTATTGGCGACGGCGAACACGGCGCTGGCGAGAAAGTTGAAGGGGAGGCATCTGCAGATGATTGCAATTGGAGGGAGTATTGGTGAGTTGGGATGCTATGATGGGAGTGCAGCGAGAAATGGAAGAGGCTGCTGACTGGGAATAGGAACAGGATTGTTTGTTGCGAGTGGAAGGTCACTGCATGAGGGTGGGCCAGCATCATTATTGATCGCGTTCTCACTTATCGGGGTCATGCTATTTTGTACGGTGCATGCTCTAGGTGAGATGGCCGTCTTATATCCGGTAGCTGGCTCTTTCTCTGCGTATTCGACGAGATTTCTTGATCCGGCATGGGGGTTCGCCATGGGTTGGACGTAAGTCCTATATCCTTCGACTTTTCAGGGGTAAAGGATACTAACAACACAAGCTATGCAATGCAATGGCTCATCGTTCTCCCACTCGAAATCGTCGCCGCCAGCATAACTATCGATTTCTGGAATAAAACGCTCCACCCCTCCATCTCCGTCACCATCTTCCTCGTTCTCATTATCTCCATAAACCTCTTCGGCGTCAAAGGCTATGGCGAAGCCGAGTTCCTTTTCTCCCTCGTCAAAGTCGTCGGGGTGATCGGCTTCATCATCCTCGGCATCATCATCAACTGCGCCGGCAACCCTAACGGCGGCTACATCGGCGGAAAATTCTGGGTTGAGCCAGGCCCCTTCAACAACGGCTTCAAGGGCCTCTGCTCCATCTTCGTGAGCGCCGCATTCGCCTTCTCGGGCACGGAATTAATAGGTCTCGCAGCGGCGGAGACGGCAAATCCGAGAAAGAGCCTACCGACGGCCATCAAGCAGGTTTTCTGGCGTATCACCTTATTTTACATCGTGAGCTTGACACTTGTGGGTCTCCTAGTGGCACATGACGACGAGCGACTCCTCAACGAAGGCACCGCCAACGCCAACACCGCCGCCTCGCCCTTCACCATCGCCATTGAAGACGCCGGCATCACCGTCCTACCCTCGGTGATGAACGTCGTAATCCTAATCGCCATACTATCCGTTGGCAACAGCGCCGTCTTCGGCAGTACCCGCACCCTAGCCGCGCTGGCTGACCAGGGCCACGCACCTAAGATCTTCGGCTACGTTGACCGCAAAGGCCGTCCCATCGTCGCCATCGCCATCGCCAGCGCCCTTGGCTTTATTGCCTACGCCATCGAAAGCGGGCAGGAGGGCACGGTACTGAGCTGGATGCTCGCCCTCTCCGGCCTCTCCAGCATCTTCACCTGGGGCTCCATCTGCCTGTCGCACATCCGGTTCCGGCGCGCCTGGGCACTGCAGGGCCACAGCCTCGACGAGCTAGCGTTCGTGTCGCAGCCGGGCGTAGCGGGGAGCTGGGTGGGTTTCATCTTCAACGTGCTGGTCCTGGCGGCGCAATTCTGGACGGGCGTGTGGCCCATCAATTATGGCGAGATCGGCGTGAAGGGGCAGGTGAAGAGCTTTTTCTTGGCGTACCTGGCGGCCCCGATCGTGCTTGTCATGTATGGGGGCTATAAGTGGCGGTATAAGACCAAGGTGTGGAGGGCGAGGGATATGGATCTCCAGACGGGGATGCGGGAGTTGAATCTGGGGAAGCTGTTGAAGGCGAAGAGGGAGGAGAAGGAGGAGTGGCCTAGGTGGAAGAGGTGGTATGACCTTGTTTGTTGACATAGTCCTTGATTTTTTGAGGTTGTTTTGTGAAGTTTTAAGGCGAATGTGATGTGGTGGGTTGTTGGGTGGAATGCCCAAGGGGATATGAGCGGGAGGCAATCATCTAACCACAACGCGTACTATCTCTTCCAATTGTGGAGGCTATGGTGGCCGGTCGGTAGATCTATAAGTAGAATACCGCCCAGCTTTATAAATACTTAATGCTATATCAGCGCCGCTCATCTCTGCATATTCATGAGCCTTTTTGAGTAGAGTCTTCTTCCGGCTTTTAGAGTTCTCTCCCTTGCAATGCTTTTAACTGTTGAATAAAGAGGTGGGTGCCTGTCTGTAGGCACCCGGGATTCTCAGTTTGGAGAATTCATGAGAATCTCCATGCGCATGCATGGAAGATTCTATGCATCAAACATCGGCCTTCGAGCCTTTATTTCTAGCTTTCTGTATTATGAGAGCCCTATTCTAGATTAGATACTTTTACAATCAAGCATTTTACATCATTCATTTTTACATTAACGAGTAGTCATTGTTTGTTGAAGAGGGTGAACGGGGCGAACGAGCTGTGAATACGTCCCGTGAGTAGCGCATTGTCCGGTCTCATTTACTCTGTGCCAGTCTAGTGTAAGGACACCACATGGGGGGAACGAGTATGTACATAGGACATGCTCTGTTTGTTTCCATTTGCTCTAAAGCACAAGCCTACCACGCCTGCCACTGGCGATTCGAGAGCAGCATTCGCTACACTCGGAGGCTGATCCTGTGGACAGTCTCTACGTGATGTTTGAAATGCAGCAAGTGTTTGAGAATAAGCCCCTGCGACTGACAGACCGGGTAGTGACAGTTGATGGTCTCCTCCGGATTGATCATCTTTAAGTGAATCCGCTCGACATGATCCCACATCTTGGCAACGCGGCAAAAGGAACCCATCCGCTCCTCGTAACTCTTTGATGCGTACTAATGCAAAACGGGCACTAAGCCTTGTTACACATTAGAGGGAAATCAACAGCGAACGGCTTGACATTAGGTGACTCCTCCTTGATGAGAGGTCTTTGTGGAAGTGTTGAATGTATCACGAGCGGAAGTGTTAAAGTGATAATGTGAGAATAGCATATAGAATAGAGTCTAGTCTAGCTATGGAAATGTCTATCTAATATATGCCTCTAGCCTTAATAGGCAGCAGTAGGCAACAGCCGGCTATTGGAACAGAATGATGGTGAATATTCTGTGATGTGAGACAGACATGCATGAAGTGAGAACTCATGCATGCGGTGAATCATCACCAACATGAATCATCCAACACAAACGCCACATCGGCCACGGTACAGCGAGGCCGACACGGACGCATAGCACCTGCTGCGAAGGCCGGCGAGGCGGCCTCCCATGTCCGCGCGAGCATCGTGAGGGCGGTTTTCCGGACGAGAGCGCCCGCTGACGCTTGGGGCGTGCTGTTGTTGTCGTGCCTGCCGTGGTTCGCAAGCAGCGCGTGCGTCCGGGGACGTCGCGATGGCGAAGCCCGCGTTCTCTTCTCTTCTCTTCTCTTCCGTGCCTCCTCCTTCCCCCTCCCCCACGGGCCCACGAGCAGTATTCGATCGCAGGATTTGGTTGTGTCTCTCAATCGCTCGAGGTCGTTCGTCGCTCCTCTGCACCGGCACATCTTGCTCGCTCGCTTGCTCGCTCGCAGAGAATGTGTTCTGGCTGGAGCTGAAGGAATCCTGTCGGCTGTGAGAATGCTGGGTCTCATCTCAGTAGCAGGACGGACGAGCGGTGATGGGAGGTGCGGTGGCAAGAGAGGGGATGGGCGCTGAGAGGGGGTGAGGAGGACGGGAGGGTGTCTGTGCTGGATCCTCATGGGACATGGATGTAGGTAGGGAAGAGGGTGGAGGGGGGCTGGACTGCTCATGAGCAAAGGCCTTTGTTTCGTTATTCAGGAAGACGAAGACAAGAAGCACGTGTCGAAGAGCGACGAGTTGATCGGCGACGCGGGTTCTGGTGCAGGAAGAGCGAGGGGGGTTGTGGGCATCGTCGCGCAGCGATGAAGGAAGCAATGAACAGCGAATGCACTGAGAGGAGAGGAGAGGCGCAGGATGGGTAGACAGACATGCTTGATTGGAAGTAGGACGCGCGTCGTGGCATGGCATGGGATGGAATGGAATGCCGTGTTCAGCAAGTACGGCGTGGAGATGTCTTGGGACAGAGAGAGATATACATACATATGTATGTAGGTACTAGTAGATGCATATGAGCGAGCGAGTGGAGGTGTCGACTATTTGAGATGAAGTGGGTTAGCTGGGTCTCTCCTAGATAATTTAGGGTATTATACTTCGTAGAATGTTAGGTTTACGGAGTATGTATATAATTTAGGTATCGTATAATTCCAAGTGTCGTATAATTCTAGGTATTATATAATTCTAGATATCATATAATTTTAGGTACGTAGAATTTCAAGTCTCGTATAATTTTAGGTACCTAGGTATCTGTCAGACCACCTAGAGCCACTATTGACGGGAGTCCCGCAGAGTTGGGTTTAGCTTCTCGGGATTCATGATTCATGGACATTATTGGACAGCAGCGAAGAAAAAAGCGAGACGCACATGTACGAAGTGGCACAGCTACAGCGTAGGATACTCGGGATATGATACGGTATATGTATGATACGCTATATGATATCGTGATATCGTATATGCATGCACTGCTGACAGCTAACAACTGACAAGTGTACACCGCAGCTGTAGAGGTCTAGGGGATGGTTTTGACAGGATTAAGGACTCTGTCGGTTCAGCTGCCACGGCGTCACTAAGAAGGCTAGAAGGCTAGAGCACTAGAGCACTGAGCACTACAGCACTGAGAACTACAGCACTAGCACTAAAGCACTAAAGCACTAAATCACTAAATCACTAAATCGCTAAAGCGCTAAATCGCTAAGGCCCTTCGACTTCCATTCCTCTCCAAGCCCTCAACCTTAAGCGAGCCACTAACCACTGACTGATTACTGACAGTCCCAGGGGTAAGTTCAGGGTTCGGATCTAGGGCTCAGGGTTCAGGGTTCAGATCTAGGGCTCAGTGCAGGGTCCAAGCCAGACTGAGACGGGGTAATATATTTATCTTCTTTATCTTCTTTATCTTATTTATCTTATTGATACAAGTACCTATGTACCTGACACAGCTGTTCCACCCAAGAGTAGAGAGGGAGGACGGGCCAGACCCCCCGATTACAGCAGAGACGGCTTGGTCCTGGTCTCTCTTCACTCCTCTTCTCCACTACTCTCCACTCTGACCCTCTTCCCCCCCTCCCCCCCGCCCCCCCGCCCCAAAAACCAAATCCGGGCCCATCCCTACAGCCCTTCAGCCCTCCTATGCAGATCCAGTGATACGCTACCATACTTCGTGCAATACCTACGTACAGTACAGTACACCATGCTTATCTAAACAGACTCACTACTTCGTACTCACTTAAGTCCCATCTCCTTCTCTCCTCCTTCTCTCCCCCTTCTCTCCTCTCTCCTCTCTCCTCTCTCCTCCTTCTCTCCCGCGGGATCCCTTCATGTGGGCTCTACCAGTCATTCGTTTTTGCGTCTTTCTCTCTCCCACCTTCTCATCATGAGGCTCTCCCTCGCCGCCCTCTCCGCCATCTCAACCCTCTCCCTTCTCTCGCAATGCCTCGCCGCCCCCCCGACCTGGCCAGCGTCGACCGACGAGCTCGAGGACATCATGTTTCTCACGGCCGGCTACCGCACCCGCGCCTTCGCCGACCCCGTGACCCCCTGCTCCAAGAGCCCAAACATGCCCGGCCGCATCAACGCCGCCGAGTGGATCCGCTCCGGCTTCCACGACATGGCCACCGCCGATGTGTCGACGGGCGTCGGAGGCCTCGACGCGTCCCTGATGTTTGAGACGGGCCGCAGCGAGAACAGCGGCCCGGCCTTCACGACCACCTTCATCTTCCTGCAGCAGTTCTTCTCCGTGCGCGCCTCCATCGCCGATCTGCTCGCCGTCTCCATGTATACTTCCGTCAGGGCCTGTGGCGGGCCCGTCGTGCCCGTCCGTGGTGGACGGATTGATGCGACGGCGGGAGGAGCCTTGGGCGTTCCGATGCCCGAGAATCCGACACTGACCTTCGTCGCACAGTTCGCCCGCATGGGATTCAACAGGAGCGAGATGATCGACGCGACGGCCTGTGGACATACCATTGGAGGCGTGCATTCGGCCCAGAACCCCTTGATTGTGCCCGTGGGCACGGCGACGAACGAGTATGCCCTCTTCGACGACCCGACCCAGGCCCAGTCGACCTTCAACAACAAGGTCGCCACCGAGTTCGTCATCGGAAACACGACGAACCCGCTCGTCGTGGGCATCTCGAAGACGAACGGCCGTAACTCCGACTTCCGCGTCTTCGCCGTCGACGGTAACGTCACAATCAACTCCTTGACCGACCCCGCCGTCTTTGCGCAGCGCTGTGCCGTCATCCTCCAGAAAATCATCGACACCGTCCCGACCGGCGTCAGTCTGAGCGCGGCCATCGAGCCCTACGAGGTCAAGCCTGTGAATCCGCAACTGACCCTGCTCGCCGGGGGCGCAAGCCTCAAGTTCTCAGGCGAGATCCGCGTCCGCACGACCGTCCGCGCCGCATCCCAGATCGCCAGCGTGCAGCTCGTGTACAGGAACCGCAGCGGTGGGGCCGGCGGGACCATCGCGACCGCTGTCGTGGGCACGGGTACGGGCTTCGACGACACCTTTACTGTACGTATCCGCCCTGCATCGGCTATTTATAGGGGGCCGAAGACACTAACACGAGCATTCCCTCCAGTTCTACAGCTTCTCGGAAACCATCGATTCCACCACCAGCATCTCTTCTTTCACCGTGGTCATCAACCTCGTCGGCGGCGGCTCCGAAACCTACGATAACAACGGCGCCGCCTACCCCGTCCAAGACACCATCATCTTCCAATCCCCGCAATCGTGTCTGGACCTCTTCACCAACTCCGCGAACCAGCGCCAACTCACCGTCGTGGCCGCCAAGCGCACCGACGCCCCCGGTACCCCCGTCCTCGACCTCACCGTCAAAACCGCGCGCACCGATGGCGTCGTCGTGCCCGTCCTGGTCCCAACCTCTCTCCCCATGACCTCGAGCGTCGCCGCGGGACCGTACACCTTGTACACGGTCAGCACGGGCATCGGCTCGACGCAGAGCTTGAAAAACTCCTTCGACGTCACCCTCGGCACCGTCAGCGATGCGTTCAAGCTGACCGCGAACCTGCCCAACTCCTGCGCCCCATTCGGCGGCTCCTCCTCCTCCTCCTCGTCGTCGTCCTCCACCTCCGTCGCAACCAGCACATCCACCTCCGCCGCACCACCCGCATCCACCGGCTGGACGTCCCTCGGCTGCTACACCGACAGCGTCGCCGCGCGCTCCCTGCCCTTCGGCGCCGCCGTCCCTGGCGGCGCGGCCGCCATGACCAACGCCCTCTGCCAGGCCGCCTGCCAGGCCGCCGGCTACACGCTGGCCGGCACCGAGTACTCGGCCGAGTGCTATTGCGGCAACGCGCTGCTGAATGGCGGCGCGCCCGCGCCCGACGGCAGTGCGGGCTGCAACATGGCCTGCAACGGCGCGTCGGCCGAGATCTGCGGCGGCGCGAACAGACTGTCTCTGTACTCCTTCGGTACGGCGACGAGCTCGTCGGTCGCGCCAACGACCACGACGACATCCACGAGCAGCGCCGCCACGTCGACCACGGCGAGCTCCACGACCACGACGACATCCGCGAGCAGCTCTGCGACATCGACCACGGCGAGCACCACGACCTCGGCCGCGCCCCAGGCAACCGGCTGGGCGAAAACGGGCTGCTACACCGACTCTGTGGCCGCGCGCGCCCTCTCATTTGGCGCTGACGTCCCGGGCGGTGCAGCCGCTATGACCAACGAGCTGTGCCAGGCTGCGTGCGAGGCGGCGGGCTACGTGCTCGCGGGCACGGAGTACAGCGGGGAGTGCTACTGCGGCGCGGCAGTGGCGAATGACCACGGTCCGGCGCCGGACGGCGAGGCGGGGTGCAACATGGCGTGTAATGGGGCGGGCGACGAGGTGTGCGGTGGTAGTAACAGGCTGAGCTTGTATAGCTACGGTGGGGCGCCGGCAGCGGGGCCGGCGAGCACCACGACCTCGGCCGCGCCCCAGGCAACCGGCTGGGCCAAAACGGGCTGCTATACGGACTCTGTCGCCGCGCGCGCCCTCTCATTTGGCGCTGCCGTCCCAGGCGGCGCGGCGGCCATGACCAACGAGCTGTGCCAGGCCGCGTGCGAGGCGGCGGGCTACGTGCTCGCGGGCACCGAGTACGGCGCGGAGTGCTACTGCGGCGCAGCGGTGGCGAATGACCACGGACCGGCGCCGGACGGCGAGGCAGGGTGCAATATGGCGTGTAATGGGGCGGGCGACGAGATATGCGGCGGCAGCAACAGACTCAGCTTATACAGCTATGCTGGGGCGCAGGGGGCGAGCACGCCGACGACGGCGAGCACGACGACGGCGACGGCGAGTGCGCCGGCCATCAAGCGCACGATCGGCGCGTACACGTACGCCGGGTGCCAGACGGACTCGGTGGGGCTGCGCGTGCTCTCGGCGGCGTCGTCGGCGGGGGCGGCGATGACGCTGGAGGCGTGCGCGGCGTTCTGCGAGGGGCACGAGTACTTCGGGGGCGAGTACGGGGCGGAGTGCTGGTGTGGGACGTTGGGGGCGACGAGCGTGGGGGTGGCGGATGAGGAGTGTGATATGGTGTGCGCGGGGGACGCGGGGGAGTTCTGCGGGGCGGGGAATCGGTTGAGCGTTTATCGGTTGAGTGCGTAAGGTTGGGTGCGTGGGAGGGGGATAGGGGTAGTGTTTGGGAGAGGTTGTTTTTTGGGGGGGAGGGGAGGGGATGGATGATCTCTCAGTGTGTGTGTGATTTACAACTCTGCAGCGCAATTTCCTTACTTCTTTTTTTTGATCCGGATAGGAAGGCATAGGAAGCGTAGGATAGATAGAGTAGAGATCTCGAGCCTCTCTCTGATGATGGGGATTTTTCCGCATCTGCGATCGATAATTTATAATGTTTTACCATTCCCTTCTCTGTTCTATCTCGGTCTTCCCTTCCCGTCCTTCTGCCTGTTCTTCGTTCCACACGGGAGGAAGGGAAAACACACCAGCCTTCGCGACGATGTCGAAGCAAGGAGGGCCCCCGATGCATGGATGGATGGCGAGGAGATGGAGACGGCACTGCGGTCCGCGGCGCAGCACAACGCCGCCTTACCAGTAGTGGTCTTGAACAGACGATTTTGCTCTAAAAAGCCGTCTTTAAGAAGCTAAAGACGTCATGAGAGGCACTGTTTTAGGGATTGGCAACTCTTTTTTTTAAAGAGTAAGTGTACATGCAAGACGATTTAAGTCCTTATTAAGAGGCAAAAGTGCTGATGAGAGGCAGTTAATGTAGAAAGCCATAACCAGATGGTTCAGCGGGAATGAGAGTAGAAACATTACGTGTATTGTAACTATCTAAAATCCTAGAATAGACTTCTCATAACATAGACAGCCTGAAACAAAGGCTCAAAGGCCGTTGATCCATGCAATGGATGATTCCATGGATGGATCCAAAGATTCGCCCGGATTCTCAAATTCCTGAGGATCCCCCGGTGTCTACAGGCACAAATTCAAAACCTTTATTCAACAGTTGAGTCATGAGTCATTATAAAGAACAGGGGAAGGCACCTGAGCAGTAGATATAACCACAGAGGAATTTAACTGGCGAGGGGGAATGCTGAATGGAGGGCAATAGGTGTTCACCCTCCTGCTCTTACGCTCGCTTAACCTACTGTATTATGTATATAACCCTACTTCCTACTTGGCAGATCTTCTCTTCTCCAATCGATACAATACAATACTTCATAACTGCCCTGCACCCCTTCAAGAACAAGTGACGCAGAGGATGAGCATTTGATTCCAAAGGCCGACTCGGAGGCTCTCGATGGACAGTCCGGAGCTGACATTCGGCTACTAACCGACGTCCTGGACAAGCTGAGGAGACTGAGGAAGGATGTGGAGCTTCAGAAGGAGGCTGCCCTGAGGGGGATCGAGAGGGAGTTCGCAGTCATCACTTCCTTCACGGACATCGACGAGATCGCGTTGGCGCAGCAATGCGGGGAGAAGTTCATTGCCGCCGAGGCCGCAGCTGGGCGTACGCCCACCGAGGATGATGCCATGCATTCTTGCCAGCGAGACGTACGCACGCGCGGTGCGCATGTAGCACGCCATCGAGTATGTGCGTGATCCTGCGAGAAAGTAGATGCTCGAACTCCTGTCGACCGTCCCGTTGCGATCTACCTCAGCGTGCCCACGAGAGACAGCCCCGGGAGGGCTGAGTACGTTTATCCGCGTGACAACGACTCTGGAGGCCGCAAACGCGCACGTGGGAGGTCGGATGACGAGGACGAGGACGAGAAGAGGGGTCGTGGCCGGGGCAGGTGCCGTGCCGCTTCTCCCTCCTAAGAGTAGCAGCTGCGTCCGCGTTCTCACGCATGCTTACGCTGGGATCGCATCTGGCATGACAATGTCCCAATCGCGAAGCCGCAGTCTGGAGGATAGTAGGGGGAGGGGAGATGAGGGATCGGGAGGTGGCGTCGCGAAAGGTACCGTCATATGAGCGCATGGCCAGTCCAATCATTGAAGCAGCCAAAGGCTCGTTACAGAACGTGATTCTCGGGTTCAGTACGCGTATGTCTAGGGTGCAGCCGGTGTTAGTGATACTTTTCAATCATCTTGTTGCGGGGGGATATTCAGTTCTCACTTTATGGATGTCTCACATGCAGAGAACACAGAGAGGAATATTCACCTACCTTTAGTCCAATAGCCGACTGATGCCTATTTAGGCGAGAGCATACAAATAGTAGATATAATTAATAGCTAGACTAGACTTAATACTACATGCTTTTATCACATTCTGCGTCTGTGCACACAGTTCACTAATACTATGTTTAACAGGTTATGAGCCTAGGTGTAACGACACCTAATTAACGTGATATACTCTTATAAAAAAATGAGAACTCTCATAAGAGAAGAGAAGCTGGCAGCATTACTAGCACAAACTATTAAAAGCCTCATTTTAAGACAAGAGATATACATCTCTCTATTCTCACTTTTAAGCATTTGCTCTCACTTTAAGAAGCTCTAGAATTATCACTAGAAAACCTACTAAAGATTCTCATATTTAAGATATTATATATAATATTAATTCTTACATCATACCTAAGATATTAACAGTATTAAAATAACTAAATCCTTAATAACACATCTTAATTAGGCCGCATTTAACAAACTTAAGGATAGCGGCAACTATACTATATAGAGGAATCTTATTAAGCAAGCTCTTATAAATGCAGACATCTACAAATACGTCCTTAATAAGGATACTAGTAAAGAGCTACTCACTAAAGACGCCACCTACTTAGTAAGCTTAGCATATGGGAAATAGCTAAAGGGTAATGCTAAAGCATACATAGTTTTACATTAGACCTATAGTATTAAGGCTATAAGAACTATAAAATCCATAGATAAGGCCTTAACCGCCTAGACTTTGCTTAAGGATTAATATAAAGGGAAAGGGCTTTTTCTCATTAACTAGAGCCTTCATGAGTTTTAAGAGCTTTTATATAAGAAATCTAAAGATATCGCCTCATTTAACACCCTATTTAAAGACCTTAAAACAAAGATTAACGATATAGGGATGCGAGGAGGTCGGCCCGAGCTCCTCTGATATCGGCATGACGCTGAAAAGGGAAAGCCTCGAGAGCATTGATCAACCTTGTCCCACGGAATTTCGGAATCTTCAGCTCGATGGGGGCCGAGTCGAAGACTTCACCGTTGAAATCTAGATATCGGCAGCAGTTTCGTTGCCTGATGGGAGAGTTTAATGGGATGAGACGTTTATATGAGTGGAGATTGCGGAGGATCGATGATATGGAAAGACGAAGCAATGAAAACAGTTTGTTGGTTGGTAGCAAAAGTAGACCAGCTCTTCAAAATCCCGATGCATAGCCCCATAATATCGCAGACAATAACAAACATATATTAGTACATAGAGTCTACCTATTCCACAATTCAAGCACCTATATGGATGAATGAAGCCCATAGCAACGGGTTCTGATCACAATCTTTCCGCAAATCTTGCACTGCTTTATGTAGTGCAACGGCAACCCTCTTATGCCGTGACTCTTTGCTTTCTTCTAGAAGATATTGGTAGAATGCTTCCGAGATCCTTCTACATGATGAATTGCGGGTGCTCCATAACGTGCCAACCACATGGCTAAATCCGGCTAGCTGAAACGCCGAAGCCAGGTGGATTGATTCGTCAGAAAGTTCAGGATCTGGATTGTCTGCCGTATGACAAGCGCTCAGAAAAGCAATTCCGGAACCCCTCGTTGATTCCTGAAAGACACTTGACACGAATAGTTTATCCTGTCGTTGGATTCCGGTAGCATCAGGATCTGTTCTAACCAACACCAGGAAGCTCTTGGATGCATCTCTGATATCAGATTCTCCATGGCAACTGAGATGAATATTGTCACATGTGTGGATCTCATGTGCGACCTTCTCTGCCGTTGAACCATTGAATAAAGACCATCTTCCTTCAGGGAACATATTTCGAATATTTTGTGCTTCTTCCTCAACACCTTCCAGTGGCTTATATCCCGGAGTATTTTCCATCGTAATGAAAGAGTTTTTCGATTTGGGGTCATCTGGGAGGACCAATTCTTTTTCTGTCGCATACAAAAGTGACTTGATGGTGGGGATATAGGTAGAGAGACAGACATCCATCGTTGACTCGTGATGGTCGCCCTGGTAAAGGCCTGCTGCGTGGAATGGTAAGTTTGCAATAATTCCAGCACCAATCCACCAGATCCTAGGCAGATTCTCTGCTCTTTGTTCAACGTTTTTCTGGTAGCCCAGTGCCTCCGTGATAGGCATTACCGCAGCATTCCACAGCCACTCAAGAACTGGGAGCATTTTCTGATTCTTCTTGAACAGATTCTTATTCTTATCAAAGCGAATATCGACCACCCGCGTTATGTTCTCGTGAATACTTTCTGTGGTCATTCTTGGTAGCTCCAGCGCAGATGTTTCACCTTTTGCCAGGATAATTGCAAATGTTTTCTGACAAATGATGCTGTGGAACACCATGATGATTGTCCCTTCTTTCAGTATTTTAAGTAGGTCTTCAGAAGTTGGCGTGAGTAAAAAGTGCCCGAGCCCCTCAAAATTGCGAATCTGTTTCAAGAGCTCCTTCATTCTTTTACGGAATATGTTGGTTTCCTGTTGGACATTCCCGGCATGATAGCTCGCATTGTTATAGCGGGGCTCTCTCGAAGCTGCAAGCTTCTGCTGAAGCCCACGAAATTCTTTGTACAACTCAGGGCTGATACTTGACAACTGCTTGGCTTCGCCTCTCTCTTCAATGATGGTCCCAATGATCAACCCGCGTCCCTTTTCAAGTAGTTCCATCGCATGGAAAGGCCCGTATCCAGTCGCTCCAAAGGTAAGAATCGCCATTGCTGCAGCATCATTTGGAAGTCGTCCACTGATTTCGGAAAGTACAGATTGCCGATCCTCTGGGCTCATGTCGGGATGAACGATATCGGAAAGTATATTTATGGCATTTTCTAGTGAATGTAATGCATCTTCGTACCTCTTTATCGAATGCTGAACTTTCGCAGCCATCCGAAGGGCCATGATTCTGTTCATGGGGTGGCTTTGCATACTGTCACTAGAGGCTTGAAGGAACATCTGCAGTGCTTTCTGCTGATCACTCTCATCATGAACAGCCTCAAATCGAGCTTCGTAGGATAACCCAAGGGAAAAAAGCTGCTTGCAACGGACGCTCAATTTGTCGTTCAGCCCTAACACAGCGATTTCTTCAACTGCAATAGCTTTATCGATATCTTGCTTTCGGGATGTTTTATCGGAGGCTCTTTCAAACCTTCTCCGGAAAGCCACAGAGGCGTTTGCGAGGTTCTGAAAAGCTTGAGGGTCATTCAGATTTAGCGGTGTAATGCGAAAGACTATGTCGCAAACTGAAATCTGTCGGTCCAGGTCTTCGGGTTTTTCGAAGAGAGTGTATCTAGATGTTGAAAGGGCTGCAATTCGAAGGAGTGGGGCGACCAAGTGTCTTCTTGACATTCTGGTGGAGGATAAAGCTTTCTTGGCCAACGTGAACGAAGCATCAAAATCGAATTGCGACTTTGTTCGTTTCCATCGGAGTAAAAGGAGATATCCCAATAAATCTAAGACTTCAAGGAATATCTGGTCCGATTCATTGGAAAACAACGTTGCCTCTGCGGCCAGTTCAGTAGCCTTCTCAAGGGTCGCCAGTGAGTCGGTGCTTTCGTAGCTCTCAGAAAGAAGCCTGATAAGAGGAAAGGCTACAGATGGATTTCGTTTATAAGTTCCACTCATATGTGAAATCTTGACGGCCTTTTCCGCACACTCCATCGCTTTGATGAAATCCAGAGGTGAACCTCGATATTGAAAGACAACTTGATGGGCTCGCGCCAGATCTGAAAGATACTCCGCATGTTTTTCAGCATTCGTGGGCGTTAAAATCACCGCTTTTTGAAGTGCCAGAAACCTAAGGTCAGTTTTGAGGTCATAAAACTTGTCTTGATCATCGAAGCTCAGCTGGCCGGCCAGCTTCTGCATCAAAGGGGCCCAATGAGCCTCCGTTTTCTCCTCAATCCATTTTTGGACCGGCTCAAATTGCTCAGCTTGAGTCAGGCAAGAAATTAATGACTCCAAGAGATCCCAAGAATGCTCCGCGCACCATCTTCGGTAAGAGGCCATCGAATCCTGGAAGCCTTTAAGGTTATAACCTTCTTCATAAACATAAGATAAAGTTTGGCAGTAGCGTGTCGCCTCGGGTTCAGTTCCTTTCAAGATCTCAGAAAGCCTCTCAGCTAATTTTGATCCTGACGGCTCAATTGCTGGGATAGCCCAAAGCACACAGTCCTCGTTCTTCCATTGAGATATGTTTTCGAACCAAGATAAGAAGTTGGCATTTCCCCAGTATTGCGATGAAGAGGATTGGATTCCAGAGAAAAAGGGGTCATCTTCCGGAAGGTACCGTTCTCTGATGCGTAGTGGATCAAAAGAGCCACTTTCTTCCTCATCGCGGTCTACTGTATCTTTATCGCTCTCAGGTGTAGTGTCTGGATCCAATTTTCTTCGACAAATTTCGTCCGAGGGAGCAATTATGGCTTTCTTGGATCCCACGCCATCGTTTGATCTCCGAGCTTCATTAATTGAGAGAGACTGCAATGAGAATGCCGTTCCAGACTCAGAACCGTCGTCTTGAAGAATCAGAGTCCCGAGAAGCGCAGCTTCCTCTGCGTCCGAAGCATCATGGGTTTGTTCGAATTTGAGATAGATCCTTCGCGCCAAATTCATAACGAGTTTGTTCCAATAGTCAAGAGTCCGTTTTGGTCTGCCATGGAAGTCTGCATCTTCATACATGCTCATCGCTTCTTTCGAAATCTTAATGGCTTCGTCAATCTCCTCTAGATTTCTGTGTTCTGGGCTCGTCATTTTCCGATAATGATTCTCCAGGGCCTCCGAGAGATTTTCGAACGACGTGAGTCGTTTTGCGAGCTCTGGAGAAGCAAAGGAAGCCACAAGTGCTTCTCTTGCAAAAAAAATTGCGCCCAGAAGATCTTGTTCTGCTTGAGAAATTTCTGATTTAAGCATCAAAGCGCTGGTCATCTTCACCAGAAGAAGCCACTTTCCTTCTGAATCAGGAGGCATTAGTCGCAGGGCAATCTTGAGATAATCGATGGCCCGATCGATATTCTTTGTGGTCTCGTCATCGCTGCCCGAATCGAGAGCGAGAAGTCGAAACGTCACAGCCAGACGGTCTGCTTCCTGAACCCGCGAAGAATCATCTTTCGCGAGATTGTATGTTTCTTGAGTCAGCTCTAGAGCTTTCTCTATGTCCTTTTTGTTTTTCGTTTTCTCATAGCGCAATGAAAGATTACCTGCGTGATTGGCAAGAATCTTCGGCCAGCTATTATCAGTACGATCTCCACACTCCATTGCGAGTGTGGATGCTCCAATACAGTCGGAAAAATCTTCGTAGACGTGACCATCCTCCCATTTCGCTCGATATATCATGCTCATCACAGTGAGAGCATATCCTTTGACCCAAGACTTGGAATCGGAGGCTATCTTGACCGCCATGGCTGCAGCGAGAAGTGCTGCGAGGTAGTGAGTATGCTTTTTGCTCCATTCGTAAACACATAGTTGTCTCTCGGCCAGTTGCACTGCCGCCGAGGCTTTGGCCGTCATAAACTGTTCAAGAACTTCTGGAGAATCTTTTGGCTCGTCAACCTGACTTAGCATCTCCAACGTCTGCTCTGCAAAGAGCACAGAACAGAGGAGATCAGCGTGACTCCCTCCTTCATTGTATCTCTGAAAGATTCTAGCACTCAAATAGAAACTGGATTTTGGGTTTGTGAAAGCTCCATCTTCGCTCTGCCATAGCTGATCAAGTGGCAACTGCGCAACGTATTGCTGTGGGACAAGTTCTGCTTCCCCAAAGGTTGAAATTGCTTTGTAGATAGCTTCAAGTTGGTCGCATTGTGTGGCTTCAACAGCTTGTTCTTCAGAATTGCTAGACATTTTGTGATTCGGCCGACCTTATTCTGCCTGAAATTTGCTGCGAATGCAAGATTGACAAGCAATCTTCAAGTACCTAGGATGAAGAGGTGAAGGAGAATGAAAAGCAGGCGACAGTCCATCGGATGTAAATAATTGAATGTAACCCGACTTCTGTAATTATCTTCCATCCCTCTGTCAAAAGGTTTCGCAGTCGCACGACTCCGTTGATAGCACCACCATGTGGCTGTGGCGTGACTGTGGTGTTGCTGGATCAATCATGCACCTTCTTGGCTGCATGCAAGCTGAATGCGACATCAGGAGATCAGGTGCTGCGACGTATTTCAAAAAGATTCCACTTTGTGGAAAATGCTATTTCATCCCGTATTGCATCTTAAAAATCATCTCATCGATTAGTTCTGATCCTATAGCTGATTTTCTCGAAAGAAAGAGACGTTCTGGCCTTTCTCTACTTAGTCTGTCTATCTCTCTAACACATAATGGAGACAAAATTCAAAACGCTTCGAAGTCTTGTCCCTGCAAATGTTTTCAAACTCGGAACATTCGTCCTCTTTCTGGATGACACCTTCTTGAGATATTCACTTCATGCATGTCTCACATGCACCAAACATCAGAGCAGGATATTCACCTGCATGCAGTCCAATAGCCGACTGATGCCTACTGTTGCCTATTGAGGCTAGAGGCATATATAAGTAGATAGATTTCATAGTTTAGCTAGACTCTATTCTACAT